>PDWJ01001412.1_pt1 | contig 39674 bp, 49 predicted proteins | sample 1430881 | NCBI WGS metagenome assembly PDWJ01 (sample SAMN01162460, study PRJNA174530) | Oral metagenome, whole genome shotgun sequencing project. | biome: Marine environment; feature: Marine mammal; material: Swab sample of the gingival sulcus; isolation source: swab sample of gingival sulcus...
CCAAAGGCGTGGTCCGCGACGATCTCCTCAGCCCGCTCCATGTCAGTACACTCCATCAGCTCGGCGATGACCGCGCAGAACTCTTTTTTTATCCGGATCTCACGTGACAGATGCAGGCTGCCGACCTTCTTGCCGGCGGGCAGCTCAATGTCAGTTGAGATCGTGTTGTAGACGACGATCCTGCCATCAACTTTTCCATACTCCCAGCGGGTGTTTCCGTCCCGACAGAGCTCCTTGAAGATGTAGTCCCTTGACGGCCGGCTCCTCTCTTTTCTGATATCAGCAAGCGTCTTACCGAAGACAGAGACCCCTCTGGCGTAGCCGTAAAAATCGTGCTTCATCGACGCGTTCATAAAAAGGACCTTGTCGGCAAGGTCGGTGGTCCACAGATAGTCGGGCAGGATCTTACTGAGCTGTACCACCGCCTCCCTGTGCCACCCCTCTGAGGTCGTTATCTTTTTCATCTCCCGCCAGTAAAGAACTGCAAGCGACCAGATGAAGAGCCAGAGCAGAGTTACGGTATATTGCGGCGAAAAACAGTCTCCGATAAAGATGCAGGACCCCATCGAAAAAGAGAGCACGCCGAAGACGGCAAGTTTGACCCGAAACTCTTTGTTTTTACGTATCTTGTGCGCGAGATAGAAGAGGAAAATCCCAAACGAGATCGACGACAACGATACCAGAATATGATAGGAGTCAATCCACATGGCCATCCTCTGTCTTCTTATTGACAAGAAGTGATATCTTCCACCTCACGTACGCCTCAACTCCTGAAAAGATCAGCTTAAAGGCGTATCCGGATGAGGCGCAGGCAGCAGCGATCAATCCTCTCTCGACCTGATCGTCGGAAACGTTGTAATAGACAATCAAACCACAGAAACCGCCGCAGAAAAGAACTCCGAAAAGATCCTTCAGAGGGTGATCATCGCTCGTTAAAAAGCGGACAAGCGCGCCGCCTACCCCGAGAAGTGCCCCGGCGATTGCATCTGTTGTTATCCACGGCTGCATTCCGACCTTTATACCGTGGCGTCATAGCTGATAACCCCATCAGGAGGGACGATACTGATCTCCCACCCCTTGTCCCACGTCTCATTTCCCGCATTCTGATAGGCCGGAAAAAGGTTGTAGACATCGATTTCCGGATAGCGCCAGTTGTAATCATCTGCCGCCAGATAGACCGCACACCGCTCACCGTCATGGCCGAGCCGGACCCGCAGCGGGCGATCACCAGCTATTTTTGCCACAGTACAGCCCGCCCACGCCGAAAGCTCCTTTGCCAGAAATCCTGCGATCATGATCTGCTTTGAGCGGTTTTCCCGATATTCAAAGATGTTCACCGAGAAGGTGAGCATCGTATCACTCCAGCTCACCGGCAGCCTGATCTTCGCTGTTCCGTCAAGACTCCAAGTGCTGGTGCGATAGTGACCGCCTTCCGGGTGCGGGATAATCCCCGGCGGCGAGACAAACGAGCGGTCAGCCTTGTCCTCTTCAAGAGACTCAATTGCGCTTCGTATTCTGCCAGCATTCTCGTTACTGTCGGCGATAATCTGCCCAAATTCCCCCGGACAGGTCAGCTCTTTCAGGTCGTCCATCTCACTCTCCTATGACTGTGTCGCACTGCAGCAGGCGGTCGCAATCGATCACCTCATCGCAGCTGATCACATCCTCATCGGGAACGGTTACTCCACCGCTGCCGGCAAGCTCATCTCCCAGACGGCGGGCGAGAGGCTCGGCAACAGGCGTTGCAATCGGCTGCACGGTCATGATGCTATCCCGACACCAACCGGGGCTGCGGTCAAATCTTTGCGCACCTCCCATTCAATCTCGCCGACGGCACTGACGGTGAAAATGTTGCAGGTCGCAGTCAGTCGGATCCAGCCCCTCTCATTGCCGGCAAGATGGTACTCGCCGCTGACCCCCTTGCGCAGCAGCAGGATCATCTCGGTTCCACGCAACCCGTCGGCAGTGAGGGTAAACGAACCGGTTGCAGCAAAGGTCTTGCGGGCCGGCTCTGTGGTCATCTCTATCAGGGTATCCATCGTCTCTCCTCTAGTTGTCGGTCGTGACATAAAAGCGGACCGTACCGGTATAGACCGCCTCCGCCTGCGGATTGCTGCGCGGAAAGAGCTGTGCAGTTGCCAGACCATCGTGCGGAATGACCACTGTCCACTCTTTGCCGTGAACGTGCAGCGTATGGATCCCGCCGGCATCTGCCCACTGGCGCAGCCGATCAAGCTGGTGGCGGCGCCAGTGGCCGTAGAGCTTGTTGCCACTGCTGATGCTCTGCAACACCAGCTCGCCGCCACTGTCGGCACTGCGCTGGGTGACCAGACGATTACCGAGTGTCCGCCGCTCGGAACCCGCCGTCCGGCCGGAGGTATGACGACCGGTCAGAATCAGGTTGCGGTCGAGCTCGAGATCATCGACTCGGATCACCGCGCCCTCCTGCGACTGCGCCGATTCAACTCAAGGGAAACCGCATCGGTGATCCGGCGCACGCTGTCGCGACTGAAGAGATCGGTACCGCTGCCGCCGGTAAGGTTCACAACGACACTGGTGCTGTAGTCAGCAGCGCCGGGAGCGGCCGCAAGTGCCCGTGGAAGTGGCAGCGAGGCAACATTTTTAAACCCGCCTGCAGCACTCTGCACCGAGGCTCCAAAGCGGCGGGCAAGGATCTCCATCAACCGGCCCCAGTTGCCCCGGTTAAAGGCATCGGCAGCGGGAACTCCGGCTGCACGCACTGAGTATTTGTTGAGCATGTATTCCCCGTCCTCGCCCATGATGTGACGCCGATCACCGCCGCCAAAGCCGGGCAGGTGGCCGCCGGCCAGAAGGTTTCGCACCCGGCCACCGGCGGCAAGCCACTGGGTGCCGATCAGCCCGCCGAACTGGCGGGCCTCACGCACCTTGACGTTGATGTAGGCGATGCGGGTCTTGCTGACGATCTTTCTGATCTCATCTTCGATCTTTGCGAGATGCAACGCGGTTTCGGTGTGCATCTTCTTCCAGCCGGTAAACCACTCCTTCTCAAACGAGTTCAATCCCTTTTCGAGATCGGCAAAGCCGGCACTCTTGATCAGCTCGTCGGCGGCAGTGGCCGCCTCTTTCTGCATCTCTCTGAGTGCACTGATACTGAGATCGGCGTACTTCTTGTAGCCGGACATTGCCACCCGCTGCGCCTGCCGACTCGAGACCGTGACCCTGTTCCCCTCCCTGACTTCACGGTTCAGACGGGCGTAGGCTTCGGCTGCTCTGTCGCCGAGCTCTTTCGCCTTCTTCCAGTCACCACCCGCAGCGGCTTCTTCGGCGGCCCGGCCGTACTCCTCCGCCTCTCTTTTCATATCATGCCAAGCAGAGGTATCATCCATTGTCGAGCGCGACATCTCCCGCAGTCGCTCAGCTGCGCTCATTTCGCGGCGGGCGATCTCCTCCTGCAGGCTCTTGATCGTCTGCACATACCTGCGGTACTGATTCTCCATCTCCCGCAGCGCAGCACCGGTCGCCTCGCGGGCAGCGCCGGCTGCACTCTCCGCGGCGGCTGCGGTTGTCTGATGGGCATTGACCCAGCGTCCGGCCGCCTTGTCGTAGACGATGGTCTGACTCTCGATCGCCTTCTTCCAGTCGGCGAGAGTCTTGATGTTGACCCCGGTCTCCCGGCCGATCTTCTGCAGTTTATCGATCAGCTTCTCCTTCATGGCGACGTTGCGGGCCTCGATTGCGGCGGTCTCGGCCTCAATCTGCTTGAGTTCCGCGTGCAGGCGGATAACCTTGTAGATCGCCGCTCCTGCAGCAACAACAGCTGCGGCAAGGGCTCCCCACGGACCGAGCACAGAGGCCGCCGCATAGCCCACAATTCGAACCCCTTCGTAGATCCCTTTCAAAAAAGTGACGACGTTTGAGCCGGTCATGGCGACAAGCGCCGCGTTCATCGCCCGCAGCGGGGCGATGATGAGCTTTGCGGCGGTCGTCAGCAGAAAGATTTTTGTCGCCAGCTCGCCCACCGCAAGGATCGTCTCGCGGTTGTCTACCGCAAATTTCACTGCAGCAGCCGCCCCTTTAACCATTGCAGTCGCATAGGCGGCGATCTCATCGGCGTTGTCACCAAGCGTTGCCGCGATCTCCTGCAGCGACTGTTGCAGATCCCGGTTATCGGCGATCGCGTCGGTCAATCGGGCCGTTAAAAAGCTCCACGCCCCCTGAATCGTTCTGATCGAACCTGCCGCCTTGCCGGCGAGTCCCTCGGACTGCGCAAGCAGAATTTGATAGCGGATCTGTGCCTTCTCGAGATCAGAGAGGTCCTTCCACGCCCCCTTCATTGCCCCGCGTGCCTCGTACCAGCTGCGGACATAGGTCTCATTGAGGGTGAGTCCGAGATATTCAGACGCTTCAGCTTCGCCACGCAGGGCAGCGGTTACCCGCTCTATGGCGTCGGTGAGACTGGTCTTGCCGGCGGCTAGATCAGCCGAGCGGGCGATCACCTGCCGCATCTGCTCCTGCTCAAGACCGAGGCGCTTGGTCATATCGACCGTGCGGCTTGCCGCCTGCTTCAGCTCGGTGCCGGAGTAGATCTTCAGTTCCCTGCCAAGCGATGCGAGGGTCTCTTGCCAACTGGCGAGAGTGCCGACATTTTCAAACTCACGGTTCGCCGACTTGACGCTGCTCTCAAGCTGATAGACGGCGTTGCCAGCGTCTGCGAGGATGGAGGCGGTTTTGCGCACCGCCTCCATCCCGGCATAGGCACCAACCAACCCGGCGACGGCGCCCTTTGCCTCGCGCATCAGCGAACTGGAGGACGACAGCTCGCGGTTAAACGCGGACAAACCGCGCCGGGCGGTGGTGATCTTCTGCCAGCCGGCGGTGCTCGCCGACAGCAGGAACTGAAAAGAGCGTTTCGCCATTATTTAAAATAGTCATCCATCGTTTCCACCAAGCTGTCGACAGATCCGGCAGAACTCGGTGAAGGGGTAGTCCCAGATGTTGTGGAACCCTCTGACGATAAGAGAGACAGCAGCGCGTCTAAGCCAGGTGTGGTCTGGAGGGCTTCCATCTGTGCCACCCGGCGCATCTGTGCCACCGCCTCGGACAAAAAAGGGTTCAACTCTTCGGCCTCCTCATAGAGCTTTTTCAGCTCGCTCTGGCTGAGATCAAGCTCTATCAGCTCAGCAACACTCAGACCGGTAACAGTCTCAAGCGCAGCCGCCGGCAGCCGGGTTTCGCCGGCAAGCCAGTCGAGCGTTGTCGGCTCCTGCTGCCCCCTTATTGCAGTAAGCAGGGCATCGACCTCTCTGAGTGTCAGCTCGCGGATCTGAACTGTGCTCTCCCCGAGGTGGATCTCTTTTATCGTCCGCATCAGTTGCCCGTCTCGATCATCTCAAAAGCAGGAGAACCGTCAGCAGGTGTCAGCAGAACAAAGTCGAGGCCGATCTCCGAATTGTCCGTGCCGACAAGACTAAAGCCGCCCGAGGGTGCGACCGAGGAGCGAGAAATTTTAATGATCGTCTCCTTGCTGTTATAGCGGTTGACACCACGGCCGAGCAGGCGAACAAATTTGGCCGAGTTGGTGCCGCCTGTGAGCCGGGTACCATTCTGAGCGCCGACGGTATAGCTGGCGGTATAATCGCCGGCGTCAAGAATTTTGACCAGACCGAGGGTCGGCTCAACCAGCCTGTACCTTTCCTCATCGACCGGCGATCCAGCCGAACTGAGAACAAGGTCGGAGACTCCAAGCCCGGCAAGACGGACGATATCTCCCGCCTTAACCGTCCCCAGAGACTCGTCGGTGACTGTTTTCGCCTCGGTCGACAGCACCTCGATATCACCGAGCATCGCAAGCGCCTCGGTCGACAGATTGAAGCGGTTGGCGGTGGCGCTGACAGTAGTCGACGACGGTTCGACCATCGAGTCGGCCGCCTGCCCGTAGTCCTCGTTCAGGGTCGAGATGACATCGACCGTCTCGGCCGACGGGGTCAGCTCAAAAGAGGTCAGATTGCCCAGCAGCATCGCCGGACCGAAGGTCGCGGTGGCGCTGTCGAGCTCGACCTGAAAGTACATGTTGAGGCTGCCTCGGTATGCGGATATCGGGTTCATGGGAGCTCCTGTGTGTAGGTGTTCAGTATGGGCTCGCGGCTAAAGGTCAATTCGGCCGCGATGACATAGTAGCCGGGGCCGGGGTGGTCGCCGTTCTCGTCGCCAACCTGCCACTTGATCGCATCAAGTGAAAACGGGCAGTAGTTGCCATCAACACCGAGACGACGAACGGCGGTGAGCGCCTCTTCGATCATCTGCTCGGCTGCGGACGGATCGTCGTGCAAATGGTCGCCGTCAGCATCGACCGGGATATAGAGCCCGACCGCCACGATCACGGTGATCGTGGCCGTTGTCAGCGCCTCGGAACCGGTAGTGACCCGCGTTGCCAGAAAGGGATAGTCATCACCCTCACGCCCGGTCATCCGCCGGGAACCGTAGCCGAGGTGGACGACCCTGATCGGCCGCTCGCCGTTTGGTGACGGCCAGCTGCGGTCAGAGGTGAGGGCGCGAAAGCGGGCGGCAATGTCATTCTGAAGCCTGGTTATCATCGGAATCCGGGCAGCACGCCCGCCTTGCGCAGGAAGTAGTTCGCCTCGTGAGCGATGTTTTTATCCTGCGTCTCCTGGATAAAGTTTTCGAGCTCGTCATCAAGCTCGTCGTTTTCGGCGATAATTTTCACCGGGCTCGGGCCATACAGATATTTGATCGGCAACTGTTTTTTCGCCGATCTCCGAAAAACGCCGATATGGCCGCTGCCCATCCGGGAGAGAAACCCGCCGCGCAGCCGTTTGCGGCGGCCCCGGCGAACCTCAACCTTGATTCCCCCCGGCGGAGTGTACCCACCCCCTTTAGTCCGGCGGGTCGACGGCGCCCGCTTTGGGGTCGGCGCGAACTGATCAAGCGGAATTCCCGGAGAGCCTGAACCGTAGATTTTGGCATCAATACGTCCCCATTTAGGCGCCGCCTTGCGAATCTTTATTTCCCGTTTTACCGCTCCTATCTTGACCCGGTAGTTGTCGGCAACAAAACGGGCCATGAAGACCCGGGCGCTGACCGCCGTTTTATTTGTGGCGCTTGCCGATGCCTTTTCGAGCGCTGGTTTTGCAGCCGAAATTCCTGCTGTGAGCTGCTCAAGCTCTTTTATATCGCCACTTATGAGCCACTTTATCACCCACTCGCCCTCTCAACGCGCAGCCGGATCGTTGCTCCGGCCCGGCGATGGTCGACCACTCTCCAGTGGCGGGCGGTGGTGGTAATCCCGCCGGGGTGAGTGAGCAGGTCACTCTCCTCCGCAAGCGCCACCGAAAGGACCTCCCCGGGGATATACTGACGGGTCTGCTCAAGCGTATAGATGTCGGTCATCGTGATCAGAGTGTTGTCATACTCGGCCGACGGATCGATGCTCACCGGCGCGATCCACGCCTGCACCGGCTCACCATCGATCAAGACGGCAAGGCCGGTGCGGGCAAGGGCCGCGTGGACATCGGCGTTGACCTGAGCGTTTTCGTTCATCGGTTCAGGCGCAGATGGACAGATGTGGCCTCGGCTGCGGCAGCGCGAAAGGCGCAGCCGACGCTTATGCCCGACTCCGTGGTTGTCAGGGCCTTTTCGTCCGCGTCCCAGTAAAGCGAGACGCCCTGATCCACAGCCTCGTCAGCCTTTTTGGGGAGATCCCAGACCCCGGTCAAATTGACGCTGCCCGACTCCTCCGGTGCAATCGTCATCGTCGCGACACCCGCGAGCGCGCCGAGGATAACAAGATCGCCACTTTTAACTGGTGTATCACCCGTGTTTGTGTAGGAGATGACTTCACCACGCTGGATAAAATTTTGTGCCATGACTTTTCTCCCCGCTGCGGATGCTGCCCGCAGCTCTTTTCTTTCTGCAGCGTTTCTGCAGTCTTTCTGCATCACTCGTCTGCCGGCAGCCGCAGGCATTCGCCCGCGACCACCGGCAGGCAGCTGTTATGCCCCGGCGTTTTTATAGATGCCGACAAAGTCGGTAAGCCCCGCCCCAAAGTCGTGCCGAACCTTGATCTTGAGGCCATCCGAGTCAAAATCGGTTGTCGAGTCGACAAACGGATTTTCCTCTCCCTGCAGATACGCAACTTCGATCGTCGGGACCTGTGACGGATGCGCCAGCAGATACCAGGCGGATTCGCTCGCCGCATCAAGGTGCGGATCGCAGATCGGGGTGAAGCGGTTCGCCCACGGGTTGTAGACTCCGCCGCTCATGTTCTCCTTCGGCAGAGCGGTTGATCTCAGCAGAACCTCGGCGTCAAGCTCCATCGCAACCGGCGCCAGCAGAAAGGCCGCCTGTATATCGAGGACCTCTTTTGCCAGTCCCCGCTGCAGGCGCATGTTCTTGCGCGCCCGCTTCAGACTGTCGGAGCCGAGCGCCTCCGGGGTGTCATCGAGATTGTTGTGGTCGGCGTGGAACAGCGTTTTACCGTCGCTCATCTTCGGGTTGGCGGTTATCAGCCCGTAGACCGCCGCCGCCTCCATCCGGCGGGCCGCGACCCCGAAGGCGGCCGGGATCCGCGAAAGCGCCGACAGATCGTCGTTGACGACCATCTCGCGCGACAGCCGGATCATCAGCCCTTTGGTAATGATCCGATACTTCTCACCGGCCTCCGAAAACGAGGCGTGCCGGTACTCCCCATTTTTGTCAATCCCTTTCAAATCGGGAGCAGCCGAGAACCGGATCGCATGGATATCACGAAAGTCGACCGCGGTCGTCCGGGAGACAAAGGGCTCCCACGTCTGCGGCCACTCGGCATAGCTCGTCTGCAGACGGCGATTGACCACATCACCAAAGATCAGCGGGAAGTCGCTTGTCGACTGGCTGCTGAGTGCCCGGGTCGCAAGTTCGAGCCGCGAAAGACCGCGGGTACTGGTGCCGTTTGCCTCAAGCGCCTGCCGTGCCATCTCAAGTATGGTGCAGCCCCGGAGATCGGCGGCGCCATCCGCAGGATTTTCGACCGGGATGCCAAGACGGAGGCAGAGCGCATCGGTTGTCGCCGAGCGGATCTTCTCCCGCGAATCGACGCCGACTGCAGCGTGCGCCCGGGCGCCGAACGGAACGTTGCTTGCGCGCAGATGGTCGATGATCCGCCGGGCCGCATGATCCGGGGTGGTCTGTGGGTCGTCGAGCAGCTCGGCACGCAGGGAGTCGTCGACACCACCTGCTGCCGCAATCACCTCGTTGATCCCGCGGATCCGCTCAACCTCGGCGGCCCTGATTGCCGCGATCTCGCGGCGCACCTGACCGGCAAGGTCAGCGCGGTTTGAGGCTCCCGCCGGAGCGGGCTCGGCGGGAGGAACGGCCGGAGCGGGCTCGGCGGGAGGAACGGCCGGATCCGTTTCATCGGGAGGCTCGGCAGGCGCCGGTTCCGACGGCTCCGCTCCTGCAGGAACATCACCTCCGGCGGATCTGATCTGAGGGCGGCTGCCGGGATCGATCCCCGGGATATCTACTCCGTCGGCCCGCAGCTGATCGTAAAAGGCCCACGCCTCACTTTCGCCCGCACCGCGGGAGAGTCCATTTATTTCGAGGAAGGCTCTGAGTTTCGGGTTCATCTTTTTCTCTCCTTTATTGAGGTTATGCCGAGACCTTCGTCAGACTGTCTGCACCGATCGGCGCCAGGCTGAACTCCCTTAAATGCCATTCGTAGGCGACCCGCACAGGCCCTGTAAAGGTTCGTCCGGCGATGGTCGCGGTTTTATCTTCGGGGATGTAGAGCGACTTTGTGACCCTATAACCGACGCTGCCGTCGGTTATGTGTCCCTCTCTCACCTTCGACGCAACGATCGCCGACCGGTCATCACCAGCAAAGTGGACCACCCCCGAGCGGGCGGGATAACCGCCGCTTGTGGTCTCTGCAAACCGGTCAACATGGCCGAGAACATCATCAACTGACCAGCGGCGGTGGCAGTCGAGCAGCGGGACCTGCCCTGAGGCAGGGATGCGCATTCCGTCCGCAAGCAGGATCTCATTCACCATCTCGCCGCGGTGCCAGTCGTAGACCATCGTTGGTCTCTCGGTGACCAGCGTCCAGCGGATCTCGTCCGTCGGATCTGCACTCCGCGCAAGTGGCAGTGCGGCTCGCTGTTGCAGGCGCCGCTGCGACCTGAGTTTGGCTGTCTCTTTCTCCGGCGGATCGAAGGGCAGCACGGCGGCCCGCTGCTGCAGACGTTGCGGAGACTCTCCTCTTCTTGCGGCACTCATATTGTCACTCCTTTCTCACTTCTGTGATCGCGGACGGGCGACCGCCTGCCGATCTGCGCGCAACACCGCCAGCTCGCGCAGTTTCTTCTCCTCTTCGATCAGGGTCTCGAGCGTCTGATCGAAATCCTCGCCGCGCTGGGCCGAAAGGCTGGCGTGGGTGGCGAGGGCGAGATCGAGCAGCTTTTCACTCGCCGCAGCATCGTTCTGCGGATCGACCCAGTTCCATCCCGGGAAGACACTCTCGACCGACTCATGCCAGCGGAGCGGATCGGCAAAGTAGCCGGGCAGCGGAGCCGGAGCCGTTCCGGCAAGCATGTCGGCCGCGATATACCAGGCGTAGACCGGGCGGCATAACTGCTCGTCAAGAAAGGTCTGCTGGCCGCGGTAGCCGAGACGCTCTTCCAACGACCCGCTGCGGGCACTGGCATAGGAACTGTCGGTGTAGTTGTTGGCAAATCCTTCAAAGGACATCCCGAGCCCCGCCGACTGCCAGCGCTGGCTGTCCTTGACAAAAGGCTCATACTGGCTGCCGGGGTGGGCCACCGGGGTGAACTGCAGGTCGGTGCCGGGCGGCAGCTTCTGAATGATCGAGCTGCTGATCTCCTGCGGCGCTTCGGTCGCTCCGGTCTTTCCGGGAGCGGTCGGGGTCGGCTGACCACCGAGCGGCAGGTTTTGTCCGAGTTGGAACGATGGAAAACTTGACTTGAGAAAAGCTCCGAAGATCGTCTGCAGGCGGGCGGTATCCATCGTCGTATGACGGAAGTCCTCCATCCGGTAAGCCTCCATGACGACTGCCACCAGCCAGCTGATCCCGGTGCACTGGCTGATCCGCCGCCGATCCCAGACGTGGATGATGTCGGCGGCCGGGATCCTCCGGGATGAACCCCGCCCGCGGGGAAGCCAGTCGCCCGGATGGTACGGCAGAAAGTTATAGGCGATCGCGCGCCCGGCGCGGTCATACTCAATTCCTTTGCGGGCGACACCCCCATCTCTGAGGGAGCCGTCGACTGTGGTGTCGAGCTGATCCGCCTCAAGCAGTTCGAGCCGCAGCGGGTTGAGCCCGGGGATGGAGTCGTCAAAGACGCGGTGGACGAAGCACTGACCGTCGGACCACATGTGACGGAGGATCAGCCGCTGCACCCCGCGCCACGAATCGTGGCCGCTCAGCTCGCAGTAGCGCGACCAGCGGCGAAAGGAGTTCTGCCACGCCTCGTTGACCATCGAGTTCAGCCGGCCTGAGCGGCGTTTGAATTTGAATTTTGGCATGATCCCGCCGCGGACGACGTTCTGAGAGATTCGTTCGATCCCTCCCGAGATCAACGGGTTGTTGTCGACCTGATCCCGGCAGCGGGCGGTGACCAGCGGCCAGACCTTGCGAATCTCGGCATCGGCCGAGCGCAAGCGGGGGGTAAAACCGCTGTCGGCGTCACGCAGGGAGCCGGCGGCATAAGCGCGGTACATCATCCGCCCCTCGCGATAGCGGGCTGCCGCACCCGGACTGGCGGCGGCGAGCAGGCCGCTGACAAGGGATGTGGTTGCGTCATAGAGCCTGCCCATGCTCACCTCCGGCACGCAAAAGAGAAGGACTGCGCACCGTAGCTATTGCCGGGGACCGGATCGAGCATCGATATCTCACTCTCGATACGGCGCTGCTGCGCGTAAAGGGTGGCAAGGTCGGCATGGGTATAGCTCATGCCGTCGGGGGACGACCACGACTGGCTGCCACCCTCGATCGCGTCGATTGCATCGCGCAGGGTGTCAAGTCGGTCAGACAGGTATGTAAGGCGAGGATTGCTCATACCGCCGTTTTACCGGAGAACGGCGGCAGAAAAAAAGAGAGTCGTTACCAGAATTGGTATATTCCAGATCTGGTAATGGGGCTGTGGCAGTTGGCACAGGTCTTGCTTCTATTTATGTACGGGGTGTGGGACGAGCGCCACAATTGCGGAGACAAAAAGTCCCCCACCCCTGTGAGTGGTGGGGTGGGGTAAGGATGACTGATTACAGCTTTAACTTTTTTATCGTCGTTGTCACTATTTCCTCATTATCTGCATTAACAATAATTGGCGCAAGCCAGCGCAGGACAGGAATACTGCGTCCCTTTCCAGTCCAAAAAGTATGCCAATGAGCACGCCGGACGTGTGGGCGAGATGCACTTGAAGTCATCTCGCGTCCTCCCTCCACGGCTTCTTTTATTTTTCCTCCTACTCTTTCTCCAACTACAACTAAATTAGGGCAGGAAACTGGGACATAATAAGTTTTTCCACTCCTTTTCTTTTTCTTTGATTTGGGCAGATCTCCCACCAAATCCGGCTTTTCCGAACAAAGATAAAGAACAAGAGAGAGAATCTGCCCATGAAAACTTATACTCTCACTATCCATCAGATCAACAGGAACCCTTACACCAAAATACTCTTCAATCTTACCTAAACCAGATTTTTCTACAGATCGTATTCCAGACTCGACAGTTTTTTCCGTGAGACTGATAGCTACGCTTTCATACTGACCTCCCGGCAAGCAGTAAATCAGTCTCAACTCCCCCCCATACTCGTCGGAGTAATCTAATGAAACATAAACTCCGTCTATTTTGGGAAAAATGTTTGAAATATCTACATAGACAGACCATGCGGGCAAACAAAGAAAAATTTCCGAAGGAATTTCCTGTAACGGAGTTTTTATAAGTTCTTTTGCAAGAAAATCATCAAAACGATAAATTATTTTTGTTATACGCCACCCGGCAAGAGCATGTAAAACTTGCCCCCGCAAGACCCCTTCAAAATCAAGAGGGGTCCCACCGGTACGATTAACAACAATTGCAAGACATCCCGCAATTGGGACAAAACACCACGATGGCCAACTAAAACTACCGTCCTCCAAGCCCTCCCTGACATTGTTTACATCGCACCAAATTGACGGAAAATCCTTCTCCATTCTCCATAAGTCATAAAGAGGCCTTATTTTTTTCATCTTTTCACCTCTTTTTTTTCGTGGATGCGGTGAGGGTTTTCCCACCGCATCTATCTCAGATATTAAAATTCCTCGGTGTAATCAAGGGTATAGGTATATTTTGTAATACTAGATGATGTCTGAGGGAAAAAGCTCGAAGGCTCCCTATCCACAGTTTTTGTTTCCTTCTCAATTTTTATGTTTTTAATTGCTTGGAGTGGAACCAAACGTTCCTCTATCCAAAGACAATCATCTACAACTTCCGCCCCGGCAGCCGCCTTGCCAGAATGGAAAGCGGTATTCACCGCATTCATAACTTCCCCAAGTTCGCGCCCTGTAAGACGCTCCATCAAAACATCCGGGATAAAACTCATAACAGACTCAAGAGTCCTGTCCCCTTTAAAACCCTTATAAGCAGCCATCATGTTTTTTGATTTCAGTGCGTTCATAACTTTCTCCTTTTTTCATCTCCGCGGGATCCGCCCGCTGCGGGAGGGCCTGCTCTGCGCTTCCCTCATCCTGATGACAACACTATAAATGCGATAACAATTTATTGCAACAGAAAAATAGTATTACTCCAGTCTTTTTTTCAGCCCCGGATCGAGAGCCGCAGCGCACGTCTCGCGCATCCATGCCGCGACCTTCTTCTGCTGCCGTGCCGCCTGCTTAACAAAGGCATTCTTTTCTGCGGGTGACATCCGCACGGTAATTGCTGCCACCTCCTTGCCTTCAGCGGGGCGACCGACCGGTCCGGAGGGGCGGCGGCGGATCTCATCAATCGCTGAGAGTGGAAACCGCCACTGCCCGCCGTCCTTTTCCGCCCCGGAGATCTGGTCGATCAACTGGCGGATCCGCATTTTGCTCAGCCCCGTCGCCTGAGCAAGCTCACCGGTGGTCAGCCCGCCAGTCGGTGGCCTGCCGGCAAGGCCGAGGCTGTAGCCGGCACCACGCGCGTCTTTACGAGACTCCAGAGCGTGATGCTCAGATGTCTCGCCGAAATTGTCGCCGTGGTAGTGCCTCATCAGGCCTCGGATATAGCCGAGATAAAAGTCGTGAGCGATCGGGTCGGCGTCTGATCTCAGCCTCTCTTCGGCCTCTTTTTTCTGCGATTTGAATATTTTTTCTTCCATATCAACCTCTTTAAAAAAAAATGCCCCTCCGGATGGGAGGGGCGGGGGATTCAGACAAGCTGTTCGGCGAGTTCCCGGGCCGCTTCGCGGCAGGCGGCTCTTTTGGTTTTGCTGTTGCAGTCGACCCCGAGCTGGTAGCCGAAGACCCTGCCACCGGCCTCGACCGTCTGGTCGCGGGTCTCGCCGCTGACGATCTCATAAAATTTTGAGATCGCCTTCGTCGCCTTCCCTTGTGTCTCAAGGGTAAAGTAGACGCGGGAGAGACCATCTTTTTCCCAGAGCTCAGATCCTGTAACTGTTGTTGTGGTTTCCTGATTTCCTACCTGATAGGTTGCTTGAGCTTTCATCTTTCATCTCCTTGTGGAGGTATCGCGGGATCCGCCCGCTGCGGGAGGGCCTGCTCTGCGCTTCCCTCATCCTGATGACAACACTATAAATACGATAACAATTTATTGCAACAGAAAAATAATCTTTTTTTTAGAAGCACATTCCCGCAGCAGGAACTTCTACCAGCAGACTTCACAGAGCGGCTCCTCTTCGGCAAAACGCTCTGTCAAAACTTCCATCGCCCGCCTATTCGCGAGAAGCGCCTCCTTCACCTCTTCAACTGTAAAGATCTCCTGAAACTCGCCGTCGCCGAAGCGATCATTATCGCAGGCGACGCACCCCGATTTCGTCCGGGTGTGCACGCATAAAAACCGGGCGCCGCCGGCGACACTCTTCCGTCTGGCAAACCGGGGCGAGATTGCCGCGACATCACCACGGTTGACCAGGCGGGCAATCTCTATCAAAAACTGACGCTCCTGGGCGAGATTTGCTCTTTTGGCAGCAAGCGTCTTTGCCGCCGGGTAAAGCCTTTTTGCCTCCCGTCTGCAGGCGGCAAGGCCGCGGCGGGTGTAGGTCGGGTTCTTCATAATTCGTTCCTCTCTTCTTTTCCCGGGAGCCGCCCGGGGCGGGAGAGGTGCCATCTGCTCCCCTCGTCTGCTGGCACTATAAATACGATAACATTTAATTGCAACAATAAAATATTATTATTTAAATCCGGGCAGAGGTTGCGGCTGCGCTCCCCTGACTGCTGCAAGCATCGTCGCAACTTTTTGCCGCGTCCTGCTGCCGATATCCCAGCACTCAAGCCTCTTTTGCAGCTGCAGACGGCTCCAATTGAGTGCCATATCCCGGGACAGAAACGGCTTGCCGGCCAACGACGGCAGCGATCCTGAACCACCACCGCCGACATCGCGGCTGCAGACATAGATCGTGAACGCCCCATACCAGCAGCCCTGATACCCGGCGAGACAGACGGCGGCGATGCTGCGGCCGTCGTCATAGAAGACAACCTTTTCGCAGTTGACGAAGACCCCATGCCGGTTCGGGTCCGCCATCACTCTCCCCCCGACTGCGGGTCGAATTCGACCGATTTTATCGAGACGCCAAGCCGGGCGAGGCTGCACCTGTCATTCGCGCAGCGGTGGTAGCGGACCCGCGTTGCCTCTTCCCATGCGCAGGTCTTGTATATGCGGGTGCGGGCACCGCACCACGGGCACCGGGCGCCATAGCGCGAGCTGTAACTGATTCCGGTCCGGGCCGTCTCGGCGGCGACCGCAACGGCGGTAATAGCGGGTCTGGGCATGGTTGTCCTCTTGTTACTTATCTGCGGCTCACTCCGCCTGCGCGCTGTTCATCCACTTGAGCCCGAGGATGTCGACCGCCACCTGCTGCATCACCAGACAGTCCCAGTAGTGGTTTGCCTTGCCCCGCGGGCACTGCCACAGGCGGCGATCGTCGAAATATTCGGCACAGAGCTGTTCCGCGTAGTCCTCGCCGGTCTCCATGTGGAACAGAAAGGCACCGGGGTCATCGGCCTTGATCCGCAGCTTTGCGGCGAGGTGGTCCTTGTAGTGGTGGGTATCGCACAGGTAGAGCTCGACCCCGCCGGGCAGGGGGGTGCGGGTTCCCGGATAGCGGTCGATAATGGTCTTGCTGTACGGCTGCGCCCGGCGGCCGGAGGCGCCCTTGTAGGCGGCGATCTGCTGCGGATGACGGCGGGAAAAGTCGTAGATCTCGCTTGTCCGGTGGCCGCCGGAGTCGATCACCGACAGCAGAACCGGATAGTACAGCCCGGCATCGTCCTGATATTGAGTCTCCCACAGCACCTGCTCAAGAGCCGCCAGGGAATCAACAAAGCCATAGCGGACACCCCAGCTCGGCAGGCTCATCCCCCAGCCGAAGGCTCGGATGTCGAAGTAGAAGCCGTTGTCCTGCGAATCGATTCCGGCAAGCAGGCAGGAGGTCTGACCGCCGCCGGGAACAAGGCCCTCGGGGCGATCGTCACGCAGGGCAAGGATCGCGTCGGTCTTCCGCCCCTGCCGGTACGGGATGTGGGCGACAGCCCTGATCTGGTTGTCATAGTAGTGAGCCGCTGCGGGATCTCTGGTCGCCCTGAGCTTTGCTGCCGCGATCTCGCTGTGAGTAAAAAGCGGACTGATCCACGCCGGCGAGTAAAAGGCGATCCGCTCCGGATGGTCGGCGTCGAGCACCACCCGCAGCGGCCGCGGCGGCCGGTCGCTCTCCTCGACGATCTCATGCCAGACCCCCTGCTGCAGCGCCTTGATCCGCCGGCGGTCATCGACCAGAGCGCCGCAGCAGGGAAAGAGAAAGCGGGCAAGGTTGCTGCGGAGGATCTCGTCGGGATCGCGGTGGTCACCGAACCGGATGTTGTCGTCGGAGATCGCCTGCATCGTCCCGCACTCCGGGCACGGAACATGGTACTCAAAGCGGGCATGTGACTTCTCCCAGAACTGGGTGATCGGACCCTCTGGATCGGACGGGGTACTGATGATCAGCGCCTTGCCGCCGTAGATGTAAGAGCGAAAGCGCTCAAGTGCGAGGCTGAGGGTATCGGCCTCTTTTTTACTGCTCGCAAGGTTCCACTTGTCAACCTCATCCAGAAAGAGGTACCGGCACGAGACATTACCGAGCGTGGTCACCGATCCCGACCAGCCGAGGTAGATCAGCATCGTCTGCAACTTGATCCGCATTGAACTGGTATCCTCGGCCAGCCCGGTGAGCAGCGGGCGCAACCGGGGCGACTCGGTAAAGACCGGGATCAGGTAGTCTTTGAACCGCCGTCTCCCGGTATTGGCATCGGGATAGACGACAAGCGCCGGTCCCGGCTGCATATCGGCACACCAGGCAAGCAGGGTTTCGTTTGTGGCCGAACTGCCGGTCTGCGGCGCCTTGCGGTTGACGATGTAGCGGACAGACGGATGGACCGCGGCATCAAGCAGCCCCCGCATGTGCGGCATGAAGTTGTTGTCCCAGCGCGATCCCTGCAGCGGACCGTAGGTTACGGTCCGGTTGAGAGGCGCCCACTTGCTCGGCGGCGTGTAGCGTTTCTTGCGAAAAAAGCGCTTCTCGCCCGCCGTCGGCCGGAACTTGATCCGCACCCGCCGCGAGCGCCGCCGGAACTGCTCGGGTAGAAACGGGCCGTCTGTGCGCAGGTAGACCGTTTTGGTCTTGCAAATGTCAGCTGCAGGAGTGAGGCGTTTCATGAAAGAAGTCTAAAAAACTCTATTATGCTCTTCTCTATTCGACAACAACAACATTATCGAGAGGCTTTTCCCTCTCTAAAAATTGTTCACTCAGGAACCTTTTAATGTTTGCAGTCGCCTCGTCTTTCCATACCCCCCCATCTGCTTCATAAAGCGCCGCCTCCGGCCCGGAAGCATCGACGCGCAGAATAAATTTTGACTCCGGTTGTTCAACCTCTGGAAAGGTTCGAAAAGGTCTCAGAACAACAGGGTTCGGAACCTTCTCCCATCCCTCTTTTGCGATTCCTGCCTTAACAGTGACGCTTTGAGTTACCCCATCATCCTCGACAACCTGCTCTGCTCCAGCCCTTATTCTCCCCACCATACTCAAAATTGCAGCAGTGGTATCACTCTGGACAAACTGCGACTGGATACCAACAATAAATTTTTCCAACGGCAACTTCGCTCCGAAATTGACAGCGTCCCTTTGCAAAGAGACCTTTACAAGCTCTTCACGCTGGCGGGTAGTCTCGTGGAGCGGGGAGTAAAGAGCAACCTCTTCCGGGCCTTTGATCACAACGAGAAATTTCCCCCCAAAATCCTCGCCGTCAGATCCAAGGTCGGATTCAAGGAAATTGGCACAATATTCAACCAGTCCTGACAGCGAGTGAATAGCGATCGTCTCTGCGATTGGAAGAGAGAACGGATAAAAATGTCTGTCGCTATAAACCTGATTACCCCACTCTCTGAACTCAGGCTTCATGTGGGAAACCAGCTTTTCAATAAATGATCCATCCATCTGTCACACCTCCTTTTTGTCAAGCACCGCCGAAAAAAGTTCCGGCTGCATGGAAACCATCTCCTGCGCGTCAACCTCACCCGTCTCTCTGTCCATCCCGACAGTTACCTTCGACGCATATGGCTTCATCGCGGCCAGCTTGCTGGTCGCGACGACTTCCATCTTGCAGAGACTTCTATTTTCCGGATCAGGTTTTATCTTCACCTTGATCGTCACTTCACGAACTGTCTTCGCTTCGGTGTTGACGTCGGTGATATTTTCAACCACTCGAGTCATTTCATCCTCAAATTTTTCGGCAATAACTCCATGACCGATCTCATCAATCCTCAACATTCAACTCCTCCTTGTTAAAAAAAATGGATTCATGGTCTCTACTAAGTTCCATCCTCTATCCACTGGATCTCCCCAGAGAAAACGACATAATCTTTTTTCTGCGCAAAATCGGTTAAGAAGGCTATACGAAACCCAATCATCCGTCCGGTCTCTTCCATCCCCTCCCCATCGATCTCAGTCAAAATCACATCATCCCCAACTTTGAACCCGCGGTCATTTACGCGGATCTCAAAAGTCTTCTTTCCAGCCCACGTCGCTTCAAAAAATTTTCTTTCTGTTTTGAGTGAGTGCAGCATATTTTTGTCCTCTCCTTAAACATAAATCTCTTGCATCTCCGCAATATGAAGTGCAGTTTCCTATAACCTCGCGCCTCATTCATTCGCCTCGAGAATCACATCAAACTCCGCATTTACCGCAAAGTCGGCCATCCGCTCCTCAGCAAGACGCGAGAGAGCCTCGACCATCTCACCAGCCCGCTGCTGGTCACCCTCAACAATGTCGATCAGATCCGGCACCGCACTCTGAAAGCTGTGGTTCAGGTGTGCCATAAAGGCGACCGCCCGGGCGACGATCGCCTGCTCAAAGTCGGCTCTCGGGATAAACTTGCCCTGCTTCCGTGACAGATCGAACTTTTCCTTGTCGAGCAGGACCTGCTCTTTCTGGAGCGACAGCTCGAGCTTCTCCTCGCGGATCCGCCGCTCCCGGTCCGACTCTATCTCACCGCTGTCTGCCCGTCGCAGATGGAGCTTTGCATACTTCGTCACATCCTTGAGCAGATACTCCCCACGGCGAGGCCGCAGCAGGCCATCCTTGCAGTGCTGGTAAAACTGGCTCCGGCCGATGATATATTCCTCTCCCTTCAAAAACTCCCAGACCGAGGCTTTGGTCGCAAAGGTCTCCGGGACCTCCTGTCCGGCATCATCTTTGCTGAGATACCGCTGCTCGAGATGTTCGGCAAAGAGTGTAAACGCCTCTTCGGCTTCATCGTGATTCTTCCGGTTTGCCGGCGTACTCTGCTTCGCCATCCGGGTAAAAGCATTCTTGTAATCAAGCCGCAGCAGCTTAAACTTGCGCAGATCATTGCCATCAAGAAGGGGGGTAATCTGCTCAGCAAATTCGTCGGAAAAATAATCACCCATTGCAAGCAGCCTCATCAAACAACATTTGATCGCTTCGACGAACAGCCCCCCCCCCCAGTCTGCTCCTGCCATCGCCTGACGATGACATCAGCATAGTGTGGATCGAGTTCTATCAGGCGAGCACGGCGGCCGCGCTCCTCGCAGGCAATCATCGTCGAACCGCTACCACCAAAAGGATCAAGAACTATGTCACCCTTGCGACTCGAATTAACCAGAAAATCTTCGATAAGCTGCACCGGCTTCATTGTCGGATGCAGCTTGGAACTCACCGGCTTTTTATACCTTCGCACCGAAGATTGATTTGAATCAATACTGATGTTTTCCCCTGAAACCGTTATCAAATCAGAGTTATGGGTAAACTGCACCGAGCCGTCATCCTCAGAAATATCTGAAAAAACGATATCGGTAACCGTCTTCCTTTTTCTATCTCCATACCAGAAATGTGGGCGGCCGGGTTTCCAGCCATAAAGAATTGGCTCATGGTTGTGGTGATAATCGCCTCGCGATAAGACAGGACTGTTTTTGAGCCATATAAGCACAGCCGAAAATTTAAATTGGCTGTTGAACTCTCTCCTAAAATCGAGACTGGATTCTGTCCCATCGGCAAAACAGACGTATATCGGAGCTCCCTGCTTCATCGAAGCATGGGTTGCTTTAAAAAAACCTCTCAAAAACAAGGAGAACTCTTCAGCACCCTTTTTATCATTCATAATTTTTCCCGCCTTACCCGAGTAATCAACGTTGTAAGGGGGATCGGTAAAAACCATATCCGCTTTGTCTTCGCCAAGAAGCTCCGCATACGTTTCTGCCCTGGTACTGTCTCCAACGACAAGAACATGTTGCCCGCACTCCCACACATCGCCCGGCACAGAAACCGGTTTTTCAGGGGGAGCCGGAGCCTCATCCAACTTCTCATCAATGATTTTTACAGCAGTTATATCTCCGAGGAGGTCCTCTATCTCACGCTCGGAAAAGCCTATATCACCAAGATCACAGAGACCTTGAATCTCTGCTATCTCATCCTCAAGCAGCTTTTGATCCCACTCAGCAAGCTCCGCCACCTTGTTGACCGACAGTCGGAAGGCTTTAATCTCCTCCTCGCTGAGATGATCCGCAACAATCACCGGAACTTTGTCCAGGCCCGCCTTCTGTGCCGCCTTGTATCTGAGATGGCCGTCGATAATTTCACCGTCTGCTCTGGCAAGAATCGGCACGTTAAACCCGTAGGCGGTAATTGCCCGGGCAACCGCATCGATCGCATGATCATTTTTTCGTGGATTCTTCGCATAGGGGTGTAACTCCGCTATCTTCTTTTGGACAATTTTCACTCGCCTTCCTCCTGATACCCTTTCCCTGCCCGGCTTCCATTTTCCCGGTTCCACCACACCGCCGGCAGTGGACCGTATAGTCGTGGCCGCTGATATTCGGAAAATCTATACAGCCTCGCCCCTCGCACTCCGGACACTCCATCTCTTCCCCTTTCCTCCCCGCGCCCGCCCGAACGACACCGCGGGGAGGGCGGCCGGCTTCTCTTCGGTCCGGGTGTTTCCCCGTCGCCCGGCGGTGATGTACCCCCCGAAGACCTCTTTGACGTCACAAATTGCGTTATTTGCGATTTTTCGCATTTTCGGTGGTGTCTCCGTGGGAAGGGCGGCCTTTACCCTTAAAAGCTCCTCAGAGCTGAAAACAGGCCGCCTCTCGGCAGCAAAACGCCGCCACTCGGACTGGTCATCGGTGACATAGACCGTGCGACCACCGGCAAGCTCAACTTCGACAACCTCTGCACCCCCGCCACCAGCCCCAGCGGCAGCCTCCGGCAAAGGGGCTGCAGGCGATGACGCCTTCCGTTCTTCTGTGTGTCCCGGCAGCGCCGCTGCTATCCAGTCGAGCAGGTCAACCCCGAGGGCATACGCCTCACCGGTGTCTTTCCCGGCCGGGACCGGCCAGCGAAGGTACTGCGGATAGTTATTCTCCCACCACACACCGGCGGCAGCTCCCGGACTCTCGAGCGCGCCGGTGTGCGGGTTGGGCCGGGGGGTATCGTAGTCAAGAGCGCCGAGGATCAGCTGAGCGTCGGCAAGGGCGGCAGCTGTGGCCGCGTCCGGCTTCATCCCGGTCGTCCCGAGAGCGATATGCCCAAACGGCGGATGCAGGCTGCGGGTTGCGTGCGCAAGTGCGATCGCATCGAGCTCTGCTTCCTGGACGGTAAAGCGGGTGGCGGTCGGAGTATCGAGCCAGCAGGTCCGCCGCGAGCCCTTGACGTAGTGGTATTTCTTGTGCGGCGTCCGCGGATCGGGGCGCAGCTCACGGATGGTCACCCGCTGGATCTCACCGGCGGCATCGATTGCCGGGATAACAATTCCGGCAGGCAGCACCAGCATCCGCTCGCGGCCGTTAGTCTTCATCTCTTTGCGCAGCCCCCAACTCGACCACGGACGAAAAGAGGGCTGATATTGCTTCCCGCCGACCGTCTTGCCCGCATGAAAGCCGAGTCGGTAGCGCTTGACCGCCGAAAGTGGGATCCCTCGAGCGGCAAGCCAGTCAAGAGCCGTCGACCGCTCAAGCAGTGTCGCATGGCAGGCGGCAACGAACTTCTCGCACTTTTTGCGCCACAGCTGATGGTCGACAACCTCCTCTGGATGCCACTTCTCCTCCGGCCGCCTTTTCTGATGACTGACTTTCACCGGCAGTGGCGGCGCTGTCGGCGACGCTCCAGCACTGCCGGTCGATATCCCGAGGTACGCGCAGGCCTGCCGGTAGCTCATTCGGCGGACGTGGCGCAGGTAGTCGATCGCGTCCCCGCCGGTCAGGCACCCCTTGCAGCCGGACGAAAACCGGCCGCAGTACCACGAGCCCCGACCCTCCCGCTGCTCAGGCCAGACCCCGAAGCGATCGCGGCCACCACAGACCGGGCACGGGCCGCGATACTCCCGGCCACCGCTCACCGATATCGGGGCGGTCGGAATGTCGGAGCGGTAAAGATCGATGACGTTCATTTTGTTAAATTTTTTGTACCGTTTTAGGGGCAGCGAAGCTCATTTCATCCCGTTATCCCGTTTCATCCCGTGCATTATCCCGTTCGTTTTTTAACGCAAAACCAAATAGATAATACCACTTACGGGATAACGGGATTTTCTATATATATAGGGCTATAGAAAAAAATATATAAAAACCTTCACGCGCGATATAATACCCTCACAAAAATCCCGTTATCCCGTTGGGGTCTTTAACCCCTTGGAATTCCTATATAAAAAGTTGCGGGATGAACGGGATAATGCACGGGATGAAGTGTGCGCACGGGATAAACGGCTATGGAGAGGAGCCGTCGACCCCGCCCGCGATCTTCTTCAGGTCGAGCATTACCCCGCGGAAACAGATGTTATTGTTTTTGAATTTTTTGAATCTCTCCTCAAGGAGAGCACAGAACCTCCGCTTTGAGATCGGCTTCGTCGGATTGCCCTCCTCCCACCACTCTTTGTAGCGGTGGTAGAGATCGGCGAGTGGCGCCGATATCGCTGGATTGGTCAGGTCCTCGACGCAGTTCTCCTCGACAAAGGCGAGGAGAATATCCTCACCGGTGCGATAGTCACGCAAGAATTTCAGCACTTGAGGTGGCGGAGCGGTCGACCCCCGCTCGAGCCAGGCAAGGCAGCCCCGGACAAGGCTGGCGAGGATCCCGGACGCCTCCCGGGCGAGCTTATGACACAGGTGCGGATCTGCGATCCGCTGATGGGTGGCGAGCTTTGGAGGTATCGGGGTACCGTTTTGGTCACGCTTTTCCTCGCGGATCACAAACGAGAGGGCAAAATCGATCGGCCGCATCCGCTCCCAGAAGGCACCGTCACTGGCGGATGCATGAGGCAAGTGGTTGGAGAGAAGAAAGAGGGTCAGCTGAGGGGTGAAAGTGAAGTTGTTCTTGTGCAGCTCGCGGGTAGTCACACTGTCACCGCCGGTGAGTGATTTGATCACCCCGACATCATAGCTGCGGTTTTCGTCGGGTTCGACCGCCCAGACGATCCTCTTGCCGTGCATCGTGGCAAGATTCGGACTCGGACCGTCGCCCTTGCTGTTGTAGCGCTGGCGCAGGAAAAACTCGATAGGGATCGCGGCGGTCAGATCCGGCCCCAGAACCTTCGCCAGAGTCTCAAGCAGCGTCGTCTTGCCATTCCGGCCGTGCTTGCCGTAGAGCAGATAAAAGTCGGGCTCCATCTGCTGGCCAATAATCGCGAGCCCTAAAACCCTCTTCAGATAGGCGACCATCTCGGCGTCACCATCGAGGATCTGACTCAAAAACCTGTCCCACTCCGGACAGGGAGCATCGAGCGAAAGCCACTCGGTCGGCGCATGGACGCTGCAGAAATCATCGGGTTTCCCCGGGCGGTGCCTGCCGGTGCGCAGATCGACAACTCCGTTTATCACCGGCAGTAGCCACGGATCCTGGTCAAAATCGCTGTTGACGCAGTGAATGGAGGCATCCTTCAAAACGATGCCGATAACATCAGCCCGTCCCTTCGTCGACTGCAGACGGCTTATCCGGCCCTGATACTCTTTGTACAGCCGGTTCGCCCTTGCATCCTGTTTTTGCCGGCGCAACTCCTCAATCTCACTCGCCAGCTGCTCCTCGTAGTAGCGGGCGAATTCGAGGAGTACCTTGTCGATCGCCGAGCTCGCCGCCGCCCCCAGATGATCGATTTCCCAGAAGTGGTTCCTGAAAACAAGCCACTCCTTTATCTCGACGTTGAAGCGGTGATGGCTGCGGTTGAGGGCCACAAAAAGGCGGCCCTCCCCGACATTGTTGGTGTTGTAGCAGTTTCTGATAAAATCGAGGGACAACGGGGCGGGGGATTCTTCTTGTTCCGGGGGCATCGCCACGCGCTCATCTCTTTTGCGCGCTTCGACCGCGGCCCGGATCTCTTCGGGAGTTTTCGGTACTTTCGGAATATCAGCCATCATACTCCTTTTTCATTCGGTATAAGGTCCGTTCCGAGAGGTACCCGCGAAAGGCTTCGCTGACTTTTGATACAGGGTTGCCGAGAGTAATCAAACGAACGGCAATATGGCGGATAATCTCTGCCTGTGGATCAACGTGAAACTGGCGTTCGCAACTTTTGCAGAACCACCGCTGAATGCCGGAAACGGTCCTGCCCCGCCGCCACAAATCCTGACCGTTGCAATGCGGACAGGATGGCATCTCTCCATGCCATGTGACCTGAAGTTTCTCTGTCACCCCAGACCGGCCATCAGGGAACACCACCTGCTGTGCTGTCATCCCGGACCGTTGATCGGATGTATCTTTCTGCCGATCCTGTGGCGTCGACTGATTATCTATCATTCCGATTCTCCGCCATTTTTAAAATTTTCTTCTCGCGAGTTTTTCGCGCCTCCTCGTGCCCGTGAAAGGCAATGCTGTGGAAGGACCCGTGACAGGTACGGGAGCCCCTTGAAATTTGGCCGGTTTTTTACAAGGGGCTCGGGGATTTTTACTCCAGATCGGCCAGGTAAACCGGGATTGAAGATTCCGGCTCGTTTGCCATGCCGGTCATAAAGCCGATGCAGATTCCACACCAGAGCGCGGTCACAAGGGCACGCCCTGCTATCCATTTAAGTCTTTTCATGTCGTCCTCCTTCGCGCAGCAGCCACGGTTTGGGCATCCGGGCGACTGCCTTTTGTCCTTCAGGTTGTGGCAGGGTTGCAATAATCACCTGCCGTTGTGTTTCGAGGCTGCGGATAGCCTCCTCGATGGCGTGCAGTGCCTGCAGCGCCGTATCAATACTTTCAGCCGAGGGCAGACTCACCGCTGCTCCTCCATCCACCGGCGCATCTGGACCAGGGAGACAATAGCTTCATCTATCCGCTCAGAGCACCGGCGGGCCTCGGCAACGGTTATCTCGCCGGGACTCTCCTCAAACCAACAGATTCGGGTGGTCTCGACGGCCTTTGAGCATTCACGGAGTGCCCCGTTGATCCGCTGGAGAGCTGCACTGTCAGCCGATGATGTTGGCGGCAGTGCAGGAACGAACACCCCACCCAACAGCCCGGCGATATAGCGGCCGATTGGATAGGCGCGGGCGGGGTCGCCATCGTCTTCTCTAATCATCGCGATCAGGGCGGCGATACGGGCAAGCGGACCGGTGCGTCCGGTCGCGTAGTCGCTCTCCTGCTCCGGCTGTCTGGCCCAGCCACGGACATGCTGAGGGGAGAGGCTGATTCGCCTGGCATATTCCACCGCATCGCCCCTCTCAAGGACGGTCTGCATGACCTCGTAGTCGCGGAATATTTTCGTTTTTGCCGCCATCGCTCCTTCCTTTGAGAGGCCTGTTGTCTTATGTTTGGGCTGCTTGAATATGCTTGATAAATTGCCTGTCCCCCGGTAGGGTTGAGAGTGTCACCTATCAAGCCCTTAGTACGTCCAGGGGACAGGCCTTTATTCTTCCGGCCACAAATCGTCGAAAGTGATGGAACATGCTTCGGCGATAGCCTTCCTGATGCGGTACGTCGGACGCACCCCTGCGACCACTTGATGGACAGCCTGCGGAGATACGCCGAGAGCTGCCGCAATTTCTTTTTGTGTCACCCCGGCTTCCGCGAGCGCCCGCTTTATTTTGCTTGTATTAGAGTTCTTCATGTCTTGAATATGCTTGATTACGCGCTGCAAGTCAAGCTCAATCAAGCAAGCAGGGGAGATTTTTTTCTTATGACATTCAAATATCTTGTTGATTTACTTCTAAAACACGGGTTTATCGCAGATCAAAAAGACCTTGCTTTACTCCTTGGCATAAGCCAGCAGGCGGTCAGCCAGCGAGCGAAGAAGGGGACGGTACCGAGAACATGGTGGCCGAAGCTCAACAAGATTGAAGGACTCCCGTCCATATTGAAGGAGGCAGACTTTTCAGCCGAGGAGAACGTCTCCGTTAGGTACTTCCCCGATATCTATGCCTCTGCTGGATCAGGAGTCATTAACTACGCCGAGAAGCCAGAGGTCATGAAAATAGAAGCCCGGTTTCTCTCCTCCGAACTCGGCGCAATTTCTCGCAAAAATCTCCTCATCATCCACGCTGTCGGGGACTCAATGTCACCGACCATCAAGCCCGGCGACTTGCTGTTTACCGATCCCGGAGAACAGGTCGTCAGGACGGGGGCTGTTTACGTGCTGGGGATTGAGGACCAAATCTATGTTAAGAGAGTTGAAAAGAATCCTCTTTCAGAAGAGATGATTTTACGCAGTGATAACAGTGATTATGAAGCCATCACTGTTAGTAAAGAAGATACGAAAAGGGTACGAATAATTGGACGGGTTATAGGGAATTACAAAAAAATTTAAAGGAGGTTGGTAATGTCATTTGACGAAAAGATATCGGCTCTCTCTCAGAAACTACATAGAATTATTGACCAAATGGAAACAGAAGAGGCCACAAAAAACGCGCTGGTAATGCCTTTTATTGCGGCTTTGGGATATGACGTTTTTAACCCCGCAGAGGTTGTCCCCGAATTTACCGCCGATATAGGGACAAAGAAAAGAGAAAAGGTAGATTACGCGATCATGAATGAAGGACAGCCCGTTTTTCTTATCGAATGTAAAAAAGCTGGAGAGGATCTGTCAGACGATAATATGAGCCAGCTTTACCGCTATTTTGGGGCAACACAAGCGCGAATTGCTATACTGACAAACGGTATAAGATACCGTTTTTACAGCGATCTTGATGACAAAAACAAAATGGACAAACGCCCCTTTCTGGAGCTGGATCTCTCTGATCCTAAAACACATGCTCTGGCAGAGGTTAAGAAGATGGCAAAAGCAGAGTTTAACCTTGACAGGCTTCTTTCTACAGCCAACAGGCTAAAATATGTTTCAGCAATAAAAAAAGAGATTGAGGGACAGTATAAAGACCCAGATGAAGATTTTGTAAAGATGCTTTTTAAGCATGTTATGGGATCCAGAGCTTTTACCGCAGCATGGAAAGAAGAGTTCACCAGTATGACAAAGCGAGCATTCCAGCTTTTTATAAGTGAGCAGGTAAACGTTCGCTTTCGCTCTGCTTTAGAACAAGAAAAAGAAGAAAACACACCCGAAACGGAACAGGCACCCGTAGAAAATAAAAATGGAATTATAACCACAGAAGAGGAACTTGAAGGTTTCCGCATTGTGCGCGCCATTATGGCACAGGTAGTTGACCCGGAAAGAATTTTTCAACGAGACACAAAATCATATTTTGGAATACTACTTGACGACTCCAACAGAAAACCTATCTGCAGGCTGCACTTCAACGCAGTTTCACAAAAATATATCGGCGTTTTTGACAAGAATAAAAAAGAAAAAAGAATCCCAATAGAGGCGCTCTCTGATATTTATAAATACAGCAAACAACTTCGCGACATAATAAAAATTTACGAGGACTGAAGTGAGTGTACATCAGACCTCGGACGGACGATGGGTCTGCCGCTTTCGGAGGGGGCGAGATATTGCGCATCCCGAGGCGACGAAATGCTATTTCGGGCGGGGCGAAAAAGCACGGCAGCGGGCGGAGCTGTTTGAAGCCTCCCTGCTCGATCTGCGCCGGGTCAGAAAGAACGGGATAGGGATCACCTTTTCGGAGCTGGCAGCGCACTACTTGACGGCCAAGATCAGCGATATGAGTGAAACCGATCAGGACTCAACTTATTATAAGCTGGAAAGTGTCATCAACCCGATCATCGGGCGACTGCAGGCGATGAGTGTACGGGCGGCTCAGCTTGACCAGTATGTGCAAACTAGGATGCAGGCACGGGTGCGCATCTACTGCGGCAGAAAAAACGGGCGGCCGAAATATAAAGAGGGCGACAGAAGGGTCTCTCTGTCGACGATCCACCGTGAACTGTCGATCATCCGAGCGATTCTCAACTGGGGAGTTTCGCGGAGTCTCCTGCCCGCCTCTCCGATCGCCGGCTATAAAATGCCGAAGCGGCACGACAAGGTGATCCTGCCGCCCTCAAGGGAGGACTACGAAGCCATTCTCCGCCATGCGGCTCCGCACTGCCAGCGGCTTATCCTGCTCAGCTACTACCTCGGGCTGCGCCCGGGCAAAGAGGTCTTCGATCTCACCTGGTCGATGGTTGACTTTAAAGAGAGGCTGCTGCGGGTCATCTCGGCCAGAAAGGGCGGGCTCAACTCACGTGAGGTTCCGATCCATCCTGAGCTGCTTGATCTGATGCAGGAGTGGCAGAAAGCAGATGCAGAGGCGAATCTGCCGCCAGAGACCCCTATCATCCACTGGAACGGAAGGGGGATAAAACGGGCCACCAGCGCATGGAAATCAGCGCTGCGCAGAGCCGGTATTCGGCGCCAGATCCGTCCCTATTCGCTGCGGCATAAGTCGATCACCGATATGCTTGCCGCAGGTGGTGATGTCGGTGCGGTATCAAAAATCGCCGGGCACAGTGACCCGACGATAACCCTGCGGGTCTATCAGGAGGTTGGCAGCGAATTGAAAGAGAAGGCCGTTGCCGGCCTCCACGGCGGGATAAAAGATGTGCTGAAATCTGCCACGATGTTGCCTCAAAAGAAAAAAGAAAAGTAGATATTTCAGGTGGTTACTTCAAAAAATCCCCGGCGTTCGGGACGCAGGGGTCGGAGGTTCAAATCCTCTCTTCCCGACCAATGATTTCAATGGGTTACGATTTCAGGCCAGCCGAAGATTGTGCATTTCATGAGGGGGAGCAGGTTGGGGAGCCGGAGGGCAGGTCTCAGGGGTGGAGAAAGAATTTTTCGAGAGTTTTACGCTCAGCTGGCAGTGCGGTACTCGATGACCAGAGCAATCGGCAGCGAATCGCCAGGGGAAAGGTGAATGCCCGCTGCAAGACGGTGGCGGGCGGTGGTGGCCCGGGCCAGGTAGCGGATGTCGGCGAGTACCGGGGTGGTGGAGGCGGTGCAGCTTTCGTTGCGGATGTCGGTTGTCAGATCTGCAAGGCGGCCGTAGAAGCGGATTGCGCGCACTCTGCCGCCGGGGGGCGGGTTCAGTTTGACCGGAGTCCGATCCGCAAAAAGCTGCTGCGTCTGTTCGACCCGGACGGTGTCGGTTCCGAGCAGGGTCAGCTCACCGCCATCTGTTGCCCGGGCTGAGAGCATCTCGATCTCGGGACTGTGGAAGATATTAATATAAACGTCTGTATCGGGCGGAAAGGTGGTCGGGATGTTCCCGTCGCGATCCCGGTGGCGCGGATCGATCCGGAGTGAGATCCGGCCGCCTGATTCGGTAACCGCGTCGCCGAAGGTGACGACGGTGGTCGTTTTCATCGATTCTTTCATCGTGCCTCCCGCTCAAGATTGAGATCGACTGTGATCGTATAGTTGTGGTCCTGCAGGGTCTCGGTGTAGCTCCAGAAGCGAACGATCCCCCGCCACGTCCCGCTCTCGGTCACCACCTCCCACAGTGAGCCGGTTGCGACAAAGCCTATATCCGGACACGAGACCGCAACTGACTGCCGATGTGAACAGCTGCGATCGAGCTCTCCGACAAGGCGGGCGTGGATCGCCGCCGGCGCCCCCGCAAGCAGCGGGTCGGTTATTACCGGCGCCGGCTTGTCCGCAGGCGGCCTGCTGAGCTCGATGGCCTTTGCGGGCGGTGCCGCCGCGACGTCAAGATCGCAGTCAGGAAAGAACTGGACCGCTTCCGGATACGGATCGCTTACTAAAAAGCTGTAGTATCTCGTCAGGTACTCAACAGAAATTAATGTGTTTTCGACTTTTTCGGTCTTTACATCAGCCCCTGAAAAGGTGATCGCACCGAGATCCGCCCGCTGATAGACGCTGCTCGTAACTACCGTTGCCGGATAGCGAAGACGGCCGCTGCCGGCGATGATCTCGACCTGCTCGGTGATCGTCTCTTCGGTGATCCCTTCGGCGATGACACCCACCCAGTCGCCTCCGGAGTGGCGCAGAGCACAACTTCGCTCCTCTTCGGTCCAGACCTTGATCCGGGCACGAGTTGCACTCAGGGTCTGCGATTCGATCTGGATCGCGGCTGTCGTTCCCCGCGAGCTGTCGCCATAACGAAACACGTTGTAGCCGTCACGATCGTCTGCTTCAACGCCAACAGTGAAAAAATCACCCGCGGCGATAAGGGTCCCGGCAGGCGTGGCCGTATCCAGTTCGGGAATCGCGACCGGATAGACCGGACGGGCGACGAGCGTTCCTGCAGGTGTGGTCTGCAGGACGCCGAATGGGGCCGCGGCGAGGAGCCGCAGCGCCTCGATCGGCGACTGCCCTTCGATAAATTTGAGCTGGTCGGCAGAGAAGTACCTCTCGGGCAACTGCCACTCCAGATCGTAAGGTTGTGCCAGTTTGCGCGTAAAAACTGACGCCAGCGCCCCCTCGACAGGTGCCGCAAGACCTGCCGCCTCTGGAAAATCAAGAGCACGTACCGGAGAGACGAGCGGAACGGTCCATGTTTCCTGACCGTTTTCGGCCGAGTATCGCATCGGCTCCGGCACCATCACAAACGTGGTGCCGTCCCTGAGAACAACCTCAACCCGGCTTTTGCCTGGCAAAAAGCGCAGCGCCTCATCTGCTGAGAGAATCTGCAGCTCGCCGGAGCAGTGAAAGACTGTCTCCTCCTGGGCGAGAAAAAGCGTCTGTAATTTTCGCACCCTGTAGCCATCGACAGCAACTTGTGCCCCCCCACTCTGAAAAAGCGGTGCTGACGCCTCAAGAGAAATCGGCTGGTCAAAAGCCATCCGCAGCGGGGTGCGGGCAAGTATATCAATCGGTTGTGCGAAAACAGCTCGCACCGGATCGCCGGCAATTGTGACCGGCTGATGAAAGACCCGCCGGTGAGCACTCAGCAGAGCGATCGGCTGCGGAAAAATTTTCCTGCATCTTACCGCCTCTTCGATCGGTTGCTCAAAAAGCAGCCGCCGCTGCGGGCAGATGCTCAGATACTGATCGAAGTGGTGAACATGCACCCGGCACCCTGAGACCGGCTGGCGGAACGCCCGAGAAAAATGGGCGCCGATCGGTTGCTCAAATATGGTCCTGACGTCAGCCACCATACACCTCCGGGATATAACTCTTGCGGCACTGCGGACAGGTCAGCGCGATAAACCCCTCGTCAAGGGCGGCACCACTTGCAACCATCCTCCCCCCGCAGTCGGGGCAGAGCGGCTGCTCTTCTGGATCCGGCTCCGGAGCCAGTCTGCCACTGCCCTCCATCCGTGCCGCAATCTCACGGTCAAGACGCCGACCGAGTTCAGACAGGCTCAGGCCGTCACGCTCGGCCCCACCGACTATTGCACGGGCGGTCTGCAGCTGGCTGAAGGTGTAGGCATTCATAGGGAGCAACTCCAGCGGTAGAGAGAGCCTCCGGTGTGGCGATGGTAGCGCGCACCATATAGCGGGACTCCGCCCGACATCACATGACAGTGCAACATAAAGAGTCCACGTCGCCAGAGATATGCCGATTGTCCCGGATTCCCCAGCCAGATGAAGTAAGGGGAATCCACCCCATACTTTAAAATCGATTGATCCGCGTGATACACGGACACCTTTTGCCGCGCACAAAAGAGATGCGCATCGATCTCTGATACCTCCTGCCCCTTGAAACAAAAGCCGTATCTTCGGTCGCAGGCTTCCTGCAGGCTCGGGACCTTTGGCCAGGAGGGATGATGGCTAAAAAAGGGTTCCGGGTCCAGCCACTTCAGGGCCTTGCCATAATTAAGATTTACCCACTGCACATGCTCCTGCAACCGGTACTCCCCACGCACCGCAACCGTCCCGCTGTCCGGCGCCAGCCCCTGAAAGATGCTCCTCGCCAGACCCTCGTCCCACGGGACATACACCCACTCACCCAGATCGCTTCGAATCACGTGCGATCTGGTGGTACATCCGTCAGAGACCGTCACCGTTGTCGTCCCGCAGAAGTTTATGTCCGCAACCAGTACCGCATGCCCTGCGCTCGAAATTGTCTTTTTGCCGTTGGTGAAGTGGGTCGCATCAGACGATGTGGTCCATGTGTACGGCTCCCAGTTCAGCCCCCCGGTCGCCTGCAGATAGACAGACCAGTCATGCGGCAGGACCTCGGGCAGATGGTCCGGAGACCACGCCAGCGGCGAGCTGACCGCATCGCAACACGACCGGGGAATGCGCCGCTGCTTGTACGTCGTCGTCCCGCAGTCGCCGTCAGCGGGGCTCACCGCAACAAACTGGACCGCCCCCTTGCCGGCCCACCGCCTGAGATACTTCTGCCGCTCCTTGAGGGGCAGGGCCTTGCCGCCCGAGTTTTTAACCCTCAGCTGGCTGCATGTCGGCAGCGTCACAACCGGATACTCGCAGCAGACCGCCTTGTAAAACTCAGGGTCGGCGATATCTCCAGTCTCCTCGCCGCAGTCGACATAGCCCATAAACGCTGCTCGGGAGTTGGCGGAAAGGTCCAGTTGTCGTCCCACTCCTTACAGAACTTTTCGCGCAGCTCGATCAGCTTTTCGAGCTCCTGCGGCTCCGCCGGGGTGTACTGCAGCATATCACTTGCCCCGCGGCAAAAGGCGTACAGTGTTACTTCACCGGCAGTCACCCGGCCCGACTCCTGATCGACACGGTACGGACTCACGATCCCGATCTCATCGCCGTTTGCCACCATCTGAACCGCGATCCGCCCCGAACACTTCACCCCCCAGAAGAGGGTGGTGCCGCTGCGGGTAATCGGCGGCTGTGGGGTGACACTGCAGACGTCCCAGCTCGGCGTGCATTCGAGCAGTGGTTTGTCGAGGCTGATACTGGCCGCCTCCTTTACATCGACAAAGCGGCTCTCCTGCTCGGTGATCCGCCGCTGGCTGACGATCGTCCCGCCCTCGATCTGCAGGCGGTACGGCGTGCCCGGATGACTCTGATAGAGGTGGACTGTGCTGCGGACGGTGCCCGAATAGAGATCGATATCGCAGAGGGCGAGATCGAAGGTTTTTTTCATCGCCCGTGCGATCTCTTCATCGCCAGGCGGCTCCTGAGACTCCTCAGCAGGGTCCTCGGCGGGCTCCTCCTCTTCTTTGGTATACCGGCTGTCACAGGGGTCCGTGTCAAAAATTGCGTCGACAAGATCGGCAGCATCGGCAACCCCCGTCCCTGCATCCGCCGCCGACTCCGGCTCGTGATGCTCAAGGCGGATCCAGACCTCCTCAGCCGTCGCCTCGGTGGTTGGTACCGCCCGGGTAATGGTAAGTGCGGCCGTGCTCATTCGACCACCCGGGTTTCAAGGACCTCACCGGTACAGGTGCTGTAGTAGACCTGCAGTGTCTTTACCGGCGGCAGGGGAAAGGGCTCCCGGCGACTGGTATCCGGGCAGAGCTGGAGCATCGCAGTCACACACTCAGGTATCTTGAGGGTCAGCTGCGCCGTCTGCTGCTCGCCGCGACCAGACTCAGTCACACAGAGCCAGCTGGCAAGGATGGCGAGACTCGGGGCAGCGACCTTCATCCAGATCTCTTTCTCCTCGCGTCGCCTCTCGTTACCGGACTCGTCGCGATAGATGACGGTTGTCTCCGGTTTTTTATCAAGCGTAAAGTGAAGTTCGTACTGGTACGCCAGCACGAACCCCCGCAGCCGGCAGACCGTCGTTGCCGGCTCGGACAGCGAGAGGGTGTTGCCGACGAGCTGCGCGCGGACAGTGATCCGCCGTCCGCGACTGGTAAAGGCGGGCATCATCTGCCGAACCGACCCCTCCTCGAAAAAATAGGGCAGGCTTACCGACTGCGAGTCGGTGAAGACCGCGTCATGGACCTTCGGCAACTGGAGCCGTGCCCCTCCGGTGATCTCGGCACCGCTCGCTGCGGAGGCAGTGAGTTCAAACTCCAGATCAGGAGCGGTCGGCAGCACGTAAAAAGGGAGGGTGACGTGGATCAAGCCCTCATCAAGCTCATCCCAGCTTACGTAGCTGCAGCTGTCACGCAGGACACTCCACGCGCTGTCACCGTTCCGGGCGGCGTTCACCATCGCCACCAGCTGCGCCATTGTCACCGTGTCACTGCCGCTGGTAAACGGTGGCTGCTCGAGGGTCACCACCGGACAGCGATCCGGAGAGAAGGCTGCCTCCGCCTCGTCCGGGCGCTGCGGACGTCCCCGGCTGATGTTAAGCGCGCTCGATGTCACTCTTTCTGCTCCTGTGTGCAGTAGTCGATATCGACTGTCCGGTCTTCGGGCTTGACCTTCGGTGGTGGTTTCGGTTGATCGTCGGGGGTAACATCGAGGTCGACGTCCCAGTCGGGGCAGGTACCGGTCGCTGAGGCGTCGACGGTCGACTGCGGGATCTCAAGCTGGAGGATCTCGACCCCGCCGTTCCACGCCGCCCAGAAGTGAGAGCCGAGATGGCCGCCGGTTGCGATCCGCACGCTGCACCTCTCGATCTGAACCAGATAGACGATGCTCAGGCTCCCATAGACGGGATAGGGTATCCTGATCTGCTCGCCGAAGGTCACCGGAGTCGGTGGCGTGACCTCGTTACCATCGGCGTCGTAGCAGGCTCCCTGCCACTCGATACTTGCAATCGACAGCGGCGGCCACGTAAGCGTCGCCGTATCGCTCATCGCAAAGGCGAGAATTTCCCCCTGCTCACGCCGGCTCCTTACACGCTTGATGATCTCTCCGGGGGCGGCGCCGCAGTCGTACTCAAGTTCGGGCGGGGTCGACGACACATAGACCGTGGTACCGTAGCCGTGACCACCCGGCGCAAAGCCGCAGTCGCCATCCGGACCGGCACCGCCGGTGAGCATCTTCGACAACCCGGCGGCAAGATCGAGCGCCGATGGCCTGTGAACTTTCGGCGGCTCCTGACTCAGCCATACCCGTCCCGCTACAGAACTGATTGCGCCGGGAATGCCGCGGGTTATGGTGATGGCCGCTGTCGGCATCAGCCGCCATCACCGCTGAAGATCAGGGTGCTGACTGTGCCGGCGATCACCTCAGTCGTCCCGGCCGGAACCACCAGCATCTCGCCGATCGGCACTCGTGCGGGCGTGGTCGTAAAGGTGACAGTGCTGCCGGCACTGGCACCACTGATCGCACCGGCGGGGAGGGTAAAGAGCGGCCGGGAGATCGTGGTATCGATCGGCGAGAAGTCGCTGCCGGTATCACCCGCACCGCAGTCGCCGGAGTGATTCCCGGCGCAGAGAAAGTGGCTTGCGTCACTGAAGGTGAGGGTGAAGGTGTCAGCCGGGGTTCCGGCGTTATCGAGCACAAGCGGCTGTGCGTTGTGATCCCACGCACAGTTGTTCAGCACCGGGACGGTAACCGCAGGAGCAAGGGTTGCGCCCAACGTTAAAATACTTTCAACCTTTGCCCCTTCGGCATAGTCCTGCGCGATCGGCTCGGTCGTCGTTATCCTGACAGTCGTCTCACCGGTTTTCGCCACCCCCGCGACAGTCAACTCCTCTTCGTGACCGGTGACCAGCGACGGCACCGACACGCTCACAATCCTGACCTTTTCCCCCGTTCGAAAGATCGACCACGAGCCATCCGGGGCAAGTCGCTCATCTTTAACGGTGACATCAACAGTCTGACTGCCGGAGGTGATCGCTGTTGCCACCGCCGAGCCATAACAGTCGGCAGTGGCAACTTCGGCCGCCAGTGCCGAGTCCGTATGAGCCGTCTCAAAGCGCGACTCCCAGACGACAACGAAGGCATCACTTTTGGCAAGAGGAGCGAACTGACTGATTTTCGGCCCAAGCAGCGGGGCATTGTCGCTGTTTTTTATCCCGGCAAAGATCTTCTCGTACCTGATAACTCCCGCGCTCCGCTCATCAGATGTGATCCTCTTAAAGACGTTCTGCGGCGCACCTCCGACCAGTTCTCTTCCCGGGCGGCCGTCGGCTTCGGCGGCATACATTGCGAGATCTCTATCCTGCATCTCATCCTCTCCTTATAAGGACATAAAAACGGCTCTGATCAGCCCCGGCGCATCATCCCGGCAAGTTCCTCGGCACGGGGGCCGACCTGCCGTGCCCACTTGCTGTCCATCATCTCAAGCGCAGCGAGCTCGTAGTCCACGCGCTCGATTGCAGCCCACATCCGGTAGAAGCCCAGCAGTCTCTTCACCCCGAGGTTGTAGGCCATGTTGAGCAGCACCTGCCTGCGCGTATCGTCGAGCCCCTGCAACCTCGTCTCAAGGAGCTTTTCGAGCCGGGCGATCTTCATCCGCAGCACGACTTCCGCCTCGTCACGACGGATCGAGGTAAAGCCGTAGCCGATCGTCCAGATCCCGAGACTGTCCCAGTACGGACGACCACGAAAACCCTCGTGCCGCTTCAGCTGGTCGACGAGCCGGGTCATCATTGCATCTTTTTTGCCTGGCATTATTTCAGCCTCAGCAGATATCCCGGCCCGCTGCGGGCGCTTGTCGGCGTGTTTATGTTGCAATAGAGGCTGAGGCCGTCGCTTGCGAGAAAGCCCGCAGCGTTGACCAGATCCCCCCGAACACCGTATCTCTTCATCTTTTTGGCCGGGATGTCGACCCTCCAGCGGCCATGATCACGCCGCAGCAACTGGGGGTGACCTCCTTCTGCAACCACCATTGCATAGGTCGTGCCGAGATGGTGGCAGAAGCTTCCGAAGTGATCAAACCCGGGGAAATCGCCCTCAACTTTAAACCCGCGTGACCGCTTCCACGACAAAATCTCCGCATCGTATGAGAGCCCGAACAGCAGCGCACCGTCGTCGACGATCGCCCGCACCCCGGTCTTGCGGTCGGTGGTGTAGATGGTCTCTTTTTCGACCTGGACAACGGCCCCGCGATTGCGATACCCCCGCTTGCCGGCTCCGACCATCACCAGCTGGTCGTCGTATGAGAGCAGGTGAAACCCGAAGATCCCCTCCCAGCGGTCAACCTTTATCAGCCTGCCGCCCCCCTCTTTGTAGAGGTCGGTGTACCCCCCGTCGCGCGCGTGAGCAAAGTAGACCGAGCCCTTATGAATACAGGCGCCGAGCAGATAGTGACTGCCGAGATCAGCGATGCGGTGGCCGTCCTTCATCACAACCCCTCCCTCTGAGGTCATATAGAGTGAGCCGCCAAGCGAATAGACCCGGGTCGACTCGTCGTCATGACCGACGACGTAGACCTTGCCGTCATCGCGATAAACTTTGTTCTGGGCATTGCCTGCATGATACGACCCGGAGTAGAGCCTGCCTTCATGGCTTGCAAGAAACCAGACATACTCCGGGAATTTTTTAATCTCCTTTACCTTGCCGCGAAAACTTCCGAGAAGGGCCGCAAAGAGCCTTTTTATAAGATCGACCACAGTTTCCTCCCTACGCCGCCGCCTTGTCGAGCAGCTGCCCGTGGGCACCCTCGGCAGCGAAGACATCACGTACCTCAACAAGGATATTGGTCATTGCGTCACGCAGAAAACCTTCCGCAACCTGCTCACCCACCAGCGCGATCAGCCCGGTCATAAAGGCGACGATACCGTGATCCATCTCGTCGGTGCTCAAGACATCCTTGACGACCGGGTCTATGTACCGGTCATCCCACTCCCAGGGCGTGATGTTGGTCACTGCGTCAACCAGCTGATAGGCCTTCTTCTTAAACGCCTCGGCTCCGACCTTGCGGATATACCCGACCAGCATCTTTGAGCCCTGCGAGACCAGTACCCGTAAGACAATAATTTGCAGTTTTTCATCCATTATCATCGCCTCCTGTGCGGACAGTTCTGTTTACGCAGCCGCCTTTTTTCACTGCGTTTTTTTGTGTAGCGCTGCCAGATGATATCAATTGGTATCATAATCGAAACACCCTTCTTAAAGAGCCACCTCCTGAACGCCTCAAACCTCATCTCAGCAGTTCCCTATCTCATGCGAATGGCAAGAGCACCCGCCGATCTGGTCGTACCAGAAAAACCCCTGTCCATATATTGGTGGGTCAGTACAGGCACCCACCCCCGCATTATCTATCTCAGGAGTTTCGAGTCCTCCGGGTTTGGGTTTGCCCTTGACGCACTGGCCACCAAGGCACGGCGAATTGCTGACCGTCGCGTCATCGCCGGCATGGACGATCACCTCGTTGCTATTGCCGGAGTCGGACATATCTCTGCCGACATGGTAGGTGGTCGAACCAACAGAGGCGAGAGCGTCGATGATCTTTCCACCGGCCCATGCGCCAACAGCAAGACCTGCAATTGGTGTTGCTGCATGCAGGTAATCAGAGCCTTTTTCTGGATCTTCTATTTTTTGCGTCATGAGCGGAATCGGTCGGGGGCTTTGCATAGCCAAAGCAAAAATGACAAGTTGTGCATTGGGAGAATTATTTTGACTTGCTTTAACCATTGCATCCGCCCACGCTTTATAGCGTGCTTCATTTACTCTTGCAGCCGCGTTCGCAACAGCCGTATCTCGTCCTTCTACAGACGCCACGTAATTATCATAATTACGTGCACAGGCCGTCGGAATCAGCAGAACAATGATGAAAAAGACATTACGCCTGTACATAAGCCTCTCCAAAGGCGTGGTCCGCGACGATCTCCTCAGCCCGCTCCATGTCAGTACACTCCATCAGCTCGGCGATGACCGCGCAGAACTCTTTTTTTATCCGGATC
>PDWJ01002024.1_pt1 | contig 39636 bp, 48 predicted proteins | sample 1430881 | NCBI WGS metagenome assembly PDWJ01 (sample SAMN01162460, study PRJNA174530) | Oral metagenome, whole genome shotgun sequencing project. | biome: Marine environment; feature: Marine mammal; material: Swab sample of the gingival sulcus; isolation source: swab sample of gingival sulcus...
TTGCTTTGTTTTGGGTTACTTGGTTTAATCGATTCCAAAATTTTTGGCTGTGATTTCTTATTTCTGTATGGGTTAATTCGTGGAGAATGACATAATCAATAAGGTGAATCGGGAGTTTCATGAGTTGGGCATTCAGGCTAATGATTTTGCGATAAGAACAACTACCCCAAATACTTCGATTGTCTCTTATTTTCACTTGCTGGTATTTAAATCCAAATTGTTTAGCCAATTCTTCTACTTTTTGGGGTAATATGGATTTGGCTTCCCACTTGTAAATTTGAACCACTACATCTTCGATAATTTGAGAAGATTTTGGAGTATCAACTTCCGGTAAACCAATAACGATTTTTTTGTCTTTTTGATTAATATTGATTTTCTCCTCTTTTTTTAAAGATATTTGATGTTGATAGGTTTTAAAAATCGTATTAAAATCTATTTTTTGTCGTTTGGCATTATTTTCCGTTTGTCGTTTAATTACAAATTGTTTGTTTTCAAACACTAATTTTTCGGCATCTTTCCACTTCATTAAAAAAGGAACAGATACTTTTACAGTATTGTCAGGAAAAACCCTAATTCTAAAGTTCTTATTGCGTTGAGTTTTGCTATAAATAACTTGACCTATTTCCGGATATGTAACAGTTTGTTTCAAAACAATGAGATTAAGACTTTTTCTTTCCTAAAAACAAAAGTCGGGAAATCTTTATAGATAAATCAATAAAAAGCAAATCAGCTTTAGCATTCCTTTCTATATGATAAATGGCGTCATTAAGTAACTGTTGAAGTTCAATTAAGTTTTTGTCATTAATAAAAGGAGAAAAGCCTTGAATAAACTTTGCTTCTGTATGAGGAATTGGCGTAATCTCTTCTCCGGAATAGCTTACCAACATGGATTTTCGAACCATTTCCAAAGCATAATTCAAGAATTGCTTGATTTGCTCCCTACCTAATTTCCCCATTTTGGTAGAAAAATCATTTATATCTAAAAATTTAGCCGCAAAACACATACGCATCCAATCTCTAAACCATACGAATTGTTTCTCATCATTTTCTGAATCTGTTAAAATTTGTCTTGCTTTTATCAGATTGCCATTGGATTGTTTAACTGCATATTGTATGGTTTCTGAACCCAACTCATTTTCATAAGGCAAAAGATATTCCCGAATTTCATCATTATTATAAGGTCTTACCTTAATCACTTGTGTTCTTGATAAAATGGTGCTTAATATGTGGTCTGTTTTCGGGTTAACAAATAAAAATAACGTTGATGGAGGTGGCTCTTCAATGATTTTTAACAATTTTGGTGTGGCAAAATGATGCATAAGCTCTGTTTGCCAAATAATCATCACCTTATAGCGGGCTTCACTGCTTTTGTACGAAAGTTTCTGAATGATTTCATCTGCATCATGCGTGCTGATAAAAGCCTGTTTGTTTTCAATATTTATTTTATCAAACCAATCATTCAACCCAAAATGAGAATGGCTTTCGGCATGTAAAGAACGCCAATGTTCCAAAAAATAAGGATGACTACAACTAGCTTCACTACTTTTTCCCAATTCGGATATTTTAGCCACAGGAAATACAAAATGAAGGTCAGGATGCATCAACTGTTCATATTTCACGCAAGAGCTACAATGTCCACAAGAATCTTCTTCAGTTCTTTCTAAACAGTTGATATATTGAGCATAGGCAATTGCTAAAGCAAAATTTCCACTACCATCATTGCCCAGTAACATTTGTGAATGACTGATGCGGTTGTTTTTTACTGTATCAATTAGGTATTGTTTTAATTCTGTTAAGCCTTGGATATCCTTAAACCTCATGTTGTTTTATATTTTCAATGTCAGGATGCTATTTTTCTTCCATGCAAATTTAGTAAATTATTTTGCAAAAGAGGATAAACGGCAGGAAAAAGCAGAGATACGTTTTTTAGTTTTTTGTTTGTTGAGAGAAGTAGGAGAGGAAAGGAAATAAAAAAGGCGACTCATGAATTGAGTCGCCTTTAGATGAAATTTAATTTTTTATAATTTTCTTAATGATAAATTGATGCCCAATTTGTAATTTAATGAAATAAACACCTTTTGGCATGCGCTGAACAGCAGCTGACTGAGCCATATTTATTTGATGCTTACCATTGCTGTAATTTTCGGTTTGTTGATAAATAACATTTCCTAATATATTTTCAACAGAAAGGGTAACATCATTTCTATTGAACAACGTAAATCCAACGTTAAATGTTTGAGCAAATGGATTAGGTGCTACATAGAAATTTTGTAAAATATCTTCCGGAATTTCAATATCAATGGTTACTGCCAAACGAATAGGAATTTCAATCACTTCTTGATCAGGATCATTACTTGTGATTTTCATAGTAGCGCTATATGTTCCTAAATTCAGGTCATTGCTATTGAATGTTAAGGTAATATTTTCTTCTTGATTTGGCTGAATGGTTCCCATTTCACTTGAAGCAGAAATCCAATTACTGCCATTTTCATAAGTGAAATCAATTTCATACGTTAAATCTATATTTCCGGTATTTGAAATGGTAAATATTGATGTTGTACTAGCTTCTTCTTCCATAGTTATTTCTATTAAACTATTATCAACAGAAATATTAGCCACTTGAGGAACATTGTTTACATAAAAATCATGAGGGTCAGCACCACCAATATAAGGATGATTTTCACTTCTTCCCGACATGTCAGCTGCATGAATATAATATAATACGGTATCTGTATTTTGTGGCGCAGGAATTTGTGCTTCATAGATATGATTATCTGTATTTTCCATAACTACAAATTCATAAGGCTGATTTTTACCATATTTATAATATACTCTTACAGAATCAGCATACAAACTTTCGCCGCTAAGCGGAAAAATATCGGCTGTTACTGTATAGTTATCTTCGGTTTCTACTAGCCCTAATTTAGGTGTATGTTTAATTCTTAACATTTTTCTGTCAGCAACCTCATGAGTACGACAATGTAATGCGTCAGTATTTAACCAACTTTGAGACCCTTGCATAACGCCAATAATCTCATATCCGGGCATAGCTTCTTGATATGTTTCAATAGCTTCATCATCCCATTGACTTCCTGTTTGAGGAACAAATACTCTGTTGTTTAGGATTAATGAGTTTGTATATGGGGTATTAGGATAATTTCCGGGTGTATAAATACGATATACTTGATAAGGAGTGCCCCAACCTGAAGTAGCTTCTTCATAATAGTGAGCAACATCTTCAAAATCTTGATATCTATAATCGCTTTCAGGAACCTGTCCAATTAATACTTTATCAACATCTAAGAATTTACCCCAACAGTCAATATGTTTAATATAATCATCTAGGGGATCATTATTTTTGTGATATACATCAAGACCAAGATAATCTTTCATTTTTTGGTCAATCTGTGCATCACTAATGCTATTTTCTTCAGACACTAAATCTGTTGACGCACCAATATTTATACCGTCTGACATATAATTACCTCCGGTTTGTACTACATTCATTCCAAATAACTCCACATTTAAAGAGTCTGCCATGATAATTGGCACTTCATCATCATGTGGTCGAGGTCTGTTGTATGGGAAATCAACAATTCCAATGGTAGGCGTTTCGCCATATTCGATAAACCAAGGAGAGTAATCTCTTGTCCAATAAGAATCGGTTTGCGCATAGATGTATTTGATGTTATCCATGTTCACCCCTGCATTTGTAAATAAGCTATTAGCACTATTTTGTTGACTTTGTCCTGAAACCAAAACATTTACTAAGATTTCCTCTGATAATGTTGCTACAAAATGTACCGGAATACCTAATGGATAAGCAATAATAACAGATTCCATAGGTTCAAATTCAGCAATAGATCTGATGTTTCCTGTAGGAGGGTCAGTTTCAACAAAGTTTCTTGTTGTTTTTTCAATGGTGTTTTTAGCTTGTTGAGCTGTTAGCGTATAGCTTGTTATCATGAGCAAAGCCAACAACGTGATTTGTATTGTTTTCTTCATTATAATAAAATTTTTTTAACACATAATGGACAAAAGTAAGAAAAGAATTAAAAATAGAGTTTGCATTTTTAAACTATCTTTAAAATTTAAGTAAAAACTCGTAGTTTTTTGAGCGGGAAAGGAATTATGAATTGATTTGACAATGCACATATATGTAGAGACGAAAATTTTTTCACCCAAATAAAATGAATCTTGATATAAATTCACTTAATACAATAATATTACTAAGTTGTGATACAAAACAGTTCAGTTCGAAGAATTGAATAATAAGGAATTTATAATCTTGATTAAAAAAGTCAATTATGCTTTTTTCAATTGGATTCTAAAAGTGGTACCTACACCGGGTGTAGATTCTTTAACAAAGATTTTTCCGTGATGATACATATTAATAATACGTTGAGCTAAGGTAAGTCCTAGTCCCCAACCACGTTCTTTGGATGTAAATCCGGGGGCGAAAATTTGTGATACGGTTCGCCTGTCCATGCCTTTTCCGGTATCAGAAATATCCAAAAAAACATGTTTGTCTTCTTCGATAATATTAATGGTCATTTTGCCTTCGCCTTCCATGGCATCTACGGCATTTTTACAAATATTTTCAATTACCCATTTAAAAAGGTGGGTGTTGATATATACAGGTGTATTTTTGTGTTCGGGAAAAGAGATTTCATAGGTAATCTTTTTTGACATTCGGGTTTTCAAATATTCAATAATATCTGACACTATCGGTTGTAAGTTTTCTTTCTTTAATTGTACTTTAGAGCCAATTTTGGAGAAACGTTGTGTAACTTCATCTAATCGTGTAATGTCTTTCTGCATCTCATTAATAATCATTTTATCAACGTTTTGCAATTTTAACATCTCTATCCATGCCATTAATGAAGATAAAGGTGTGCCCAGTTGATGTGCTGTTTCTTTTGCCATACCTGCCCATACTTGGTTTTGTTCTGATTTTCTGGATGAGCTGAAAATTAAGTATGAAAATAACACAAATAAAATAATAACACCAATTTGGATGTATGGATAGAACTGGAATTGTCGCAATAGATATGAGTTTTCATAAAATATATAGCTTTTCCCAAATTCTGAAAATTCAATTTCTATACGTTTTCCGGAAGATTTCATTCGATTGAGTGTTTTTTGAACACTTTTCTTGTCTTGTAAGTTAATTTTCAGGTTTCCACTGGTAATCATTTGATTCTCGGTGCTGTCGGTAATAATTACCGGAACAGAAGCAGAATTGATAACCACATCAGAGAAAAAAGAGTGGGTTAATCCATCCAAATAGGTTTTAATGGCGGTAAATATTTTTGAATCTTTGTAGAAGAAATAATTAACGGTTTCGCTGTCTTTCACATTTTTGCCCACCTCGCCGGTCATGTAATCAAATTTTATGGGTGGGTATTTGGTAAATTCCGTTAATAAATCTTCGGATAGCACTTTAACTTTATCTTTGTCAAAATCTACGTTAACAGCATAAATAATTTTGTATTCTGAATTGGTAAGAATAACCGGAATAGTTTTGTTATTGGAAATAATTTGTAGGTAAAACGCATAATCATTGGAGTTTGCATTGTTTTGCATAACCGAACGTTTAGTTGCTTCCGCTAATAACTCTACTTTTCGTTGTTCTTCATTTCTGAGTTTTTCAAAAAATATCTCTGTATTTCTAACTAAACTGGCTTTTTGATGAATACTTTTAGCCCAGATTTCCACATTACGTCTTTCATCACGATCCATTTTCCCCACTAAACGATTGGTGTACCATAAAGATACTGCAATAATTAATATGGCAAAGATCATTAATGTGGTTTTCCAACGTCTTTTTTTTGTTATATTATTGATTGTCATATTATTTCCGGAATATAATAAAGTTGCAAAATTGAGAATAATGCTTTTGCTTATAAAATATAACGTCTTTTTTGTTTTTATCTTATAATAATTGCTAAATTAAGTGTTTTTGAGGAGATTTTAAGCAACAAAAACATTGTAAATATTATCTTTGGGTAAATTTTAATGAAAATACAATGGCAACAGACACTTTAAATTACCAATATAAGGCACCCTCAACATTGTTGAAAGATGCCAAACAAGACAATTTATTACTTTCAAAATATAGTGAGGTGGAAAAAGGCAATTCCCCATGTTTTTTTTGGGGCACCTTGCACAATTCATATATATTATCAAGATGCTTGATTACGCTTTCCAATGTGGTGCAATCAAGTTTTAACTTATCACCTTTTGAAATGGCATTGCTGAAAGATCCTATCGTAACTGCCGGGAATCAGCAAATTCGTTTTGAAGGCTTTTCACACTGTGCAGGCGTTTATGCACGGGTGGACGTTTTGGAAAATGGACAAGATGGGGAATTTCTTGAAAATGGAACAACCAATGTTGATTTTAATCTTCCTTTGATTGCTGAACTGGGCAAAATCAAAAAAAGTGACAATCTTATTTTGTCTGTAGGGCAAAAAGAAGTTGGGTTTCATAAGGAGGGAAACAGTATCGTCGAGCGAAAAGTGCCACTTCCCAACAAATGGATAAAAGGTTTAACAACTGTTCAACAGTTTTTCTCAGAATCTGATATTGCATTGAAATTAAATAAGATACAAGCAGTTCAGCTGTTTCGTTCTATTCCGGCAGGAAAAGTAAAAACTGATTATTTTTTAATAAAAAGAGGCAGCAAATACTTATTTAGTCCGTTAAAGTCTGATAGTGCAGTTTGTATTGGCGGGATTCATCGTTTAAAATTGCTGCAACCGCTTATTCCATTGGTAGATACGGTAGAAATCTATACGCAAAATAAAAAACAATCTGTAACCTTTATTTTGAATTTTAGTGGCATTAATTTTGTGTTTTCGCTTTCGAGAGATTTTTGGCGAGGTTTTTCAGGCGAAGGGGCAGCTTTAGAGTCTTTGATTGAAGATTTGCCTGCCGAATTAATTGAGAATTTTGATAAATACTCATATGCCAATCAGGTGTTTAATCCAACAGCAATTGCCATTGAAGAAAATGTAAGTTTTTCGCAAATAGATAATTTGGCAGCAAAGCTTTCGGCCATGGGATTGTTGGGATATGATTTGTCTAAAAACGGATTCTTTTATAGGCGTTTACCATTCAAATTAAGTCGTATTTTGTCATTAAATCCACGATTGAAAGGTGCAGAAAAATTACTGGAAGAAGGTAAGGTGGAAATTGTTAAAAAAACAGATCATGAAGTGGAAGCAAGAGTGAAAGGAAGTGGTGTAAAACACTATGTCATTTTAAAAGGGGAAACTCAAAAATGTACCTGTCTTTGGTATAGCCAAAATCAAGGCGAACGAGGTGTTTGTAAACATATTTTAGCGGTAAAGAAAATGGTAAAAGGCAGTTAATGTTATAAATTGTAAAATAATGATAATAAAAGAGTTAAATCAAATATTAGAGGAAGAAAAGGATATTATTCCATTTTTAAAGAAGTTAACCAATGAGGACAAAAAAGCATTAGTGCCCACATTAAAAAAATTACACAAAAAATTGAATGATGGTACTTACCGAGAAGTGGAAAAAAATACCTACAGATTTGTTTATAATATCAAAAGTGAAAACCAGCGAGATTTTATAGAGATTGCTTGTTATGTTTGTTTAAACAAAACTGATGCGTTACGGATTTTAAATCCGGGAAGATTATCTGTAAGTGATTTTTATTTAGAGAACATTATTCCGTGGTATGTTCCAACGTGGTTTAGTGATGTGATTAATGAGGAGGAGCCTTATCAGCTTGACTATTTAAGGATGATGGATTTGCATCGAAAAGGCTTGTTAAATCCGTCTCGGAATTTGATTGTTTCAAAGTTGGTAAATGCGATACACTATTGGGATAAAGACACAAAGGATTATATAAATACACTTGAAAATTTAGAAAAATATCCCGAAACATTAAATGAACATATTTGGTATCTTTTTGAGCAGGAGTCCGAGATCAATTGGATGGGTCGTTGGGGTGGAGGACGAAAAAATTGGGTAGATGTGTTTAAGGAGTATTCTGAAAGTAAACAAATTAATCGGGAAAAATTACTAAAAGCTACTATAAACACTGCAACAAAAGGATTTAACAAAACCTTAAGCGGTTGGTTTATGGATTTGTTAATGGAGTTAAATCCAACTGAAAAAGAGTTGTTAAACCTGCAAGGCGAATTGTTTTCAGCATTAAATAGTCCGCATTCTAAAGTGGTAAATACCGTTTTAAAATATTTTAAAACATTGGTTGTTCACAAGGCATTTAAGGTAAATATATTTATTGAAAATGCCTCTATTTTATTAAATTCAGCAACGAAATCGGTGGTTACTTCCACATTGATGATTTTTGAAAAAATGGCAAAATCACATTCCAATCTACAACATGATATTTGCTTAAAATCTTGTGAGGCTTTGGTAAATACTGATGAAAAAATTCAATTGAGGGCTTCCAAAATTATTGAGAAGTTTACAAAGAATAAAGCAGAATTGAGTGAGGAAATTAGTATGTATGCTGATAATTTATATGCATCTTCAAAAGAAATTTTAAAAGATTTTATTGAAGAAGAAACTGAGATGATTGATGATTTTGAGGTAGAGAAAATACAGCTTTTAAGCGATGAAAATCGTATAGAGACTTATGAAACGTTAGATGATTTGATATTTTTTGTAAGTCAAGCGATTGATAATAACGAAGTATATCATATTGATTTGTTGTTGAGTTATTTGCCAAAATTAAATGTGTTTATTAATGAAGAGAATGTTTCTAAGTTAGAACCGATTTTAAAACGTGCTTTTGATTTTTCGGTAAAAACTGATTGGAGTAAAAAAGTAGGGGAGTTAGAGGTTAAAGTTTCCAAATTAATCAATGATTTTGGGGAAATTCTTATTGAAAAATATCCAACACAATTGAGCCATTTTATAGATTTTAAAAATAAGGAAATTGAAAAAATTCGAGCGATTGATTGGTTGGCCAAACGAAAATCTTATCTGATTGAAAGAATTCCGCTTGAAAAGCGAGAACTTCCGTTGGATTATAATCGGGTGCATTATCTCTTATTTAGAAAATCTAAGGAACTTTTAAGTAAAAACCTTGATTTGAGTTTGCTTTCAATGCCAACACATTCGCCTTGCTGGATTGACCCGATTACTTTAATTCAACGCATTCATAATTATGAAAAAGCAAATGTTGAAATTGATATTTATGATTTTCAGGTGGCAATGGGGCGTTTGCCGATGGGAAATATTCCTGCAACCCTTTCAGAAAAAATAAAAACCATCAAGGACAAAGAACTTCAGCAAGTTTTTGCATATCATTTTGATGTAGAATCTCTCAAAAAAGAAAATATCAAAACACCTGAGTTATGGTTACAAAGTGTTTTATGTCGAGATATTTTGGAAGAAATCCAACTTTTTGAGGATTATGTAAAAGTTTCTTTGCAAAAAGAACAAGGTTTGTATGATTGGTATTGTGAGCAGTCTGTTCGTACGTATGAAGATTGGAATTATCGTACCCAAAAGAAAGAAGAGAAAAAAGTTGTGGATAAGGAATTATATCTGAAAATAACCTATGAAAACCCTGTTGATGCAATAAAAAAGGCTAAGATTAAAAGTATTTACAATCATTATGTTTTTAGTAAGAATCGCTGGGAAACGGGTGTTTTCCCACATGATGCTATTAAGTTATTGTTATTGTCGCCCAACAATCCAGGTCCATTTTTAAACCAAATGATATATCAATATTTGTATGAATCTTACTTGTGGGAAGTGGATGAGAAATTAGTAACAGAGAGTCTTGCAAAAACATTATACGAGATTTGGAACCAACAAAATTTTAATGAAAATACGTATTTATTTGTTGCTACAACATTTCTTTGTAACAGCAAAACTGCCCGCGAATTTTCAGCAGAATTATGGATAAAAACAGTTGCTCAAGATACCATAAATAACCATTTATTGGGCAAAGTGTTAGGGAAATTAGAACATCAAGAATATGGTGCATTAAAGCGGTTTACCGATTTAATCGTGTCAAATATGTTTAATATTTCGAAAAAACACAATGAAAAATTGCTGTTATTATTAGATGGTATGCTCAGCGAAATGAATGAAGTGCCAATTAGAGGGGTAAAGAAATTATTGGAGTTGTTTAATGAATTGAAAATACAATTGTCGGATGATGAAATAAGTCAGCCTACCCAACAAAAATTAAGGGTTTGGAAAGAAGTGAAGTCGCTTAAAAATTTGGTAAATAAGATATTAGGCTAAGATATGACGGAAGAATTAGTAAAAATCATAGAAAATGGGCAAAATATCATTCCATTTTTAAAGAAATTGACAGATGCGGATAAGAAAAAATTAGTGCCAACGATAAAGAAATTGCATAAGAAATATTTTGTGTCAGACCAGTCCTCTTATTCTAAAATGGTTAATGTGAAAAGGGCTTTAATAGAGCAGGCAGGGTATGTGTGTTTCAATAAAAAAGATGCAGAACGGCTTCTTCCCCTAAGTCAGCTGTCCTTAAAAGAAAGTTATTTGCAAAATATTATTCCTTGGTACAAACCTAAATGGTATAGCGAAGTAATTAATGAAGATAAGCCTTGGGAATTGGATTATGAAAAAATGATGCAACTCAAGGATAAAGGGATTTTAGAGCCTTCTGATGAGTTAATAGCCTGGAAATTATTACGATTTAATAAAGTTGTAGAGTGGAAAAAGAGCATAGGCACATCGGTTTATACGCCACAAAATTTATTGAAATATAAAGAGACATTACAAGACCATATTTGGTTGTTATTTGAGGTTGAAAGTCCCATAAATTGGGAAGGCGGATATGGTAATAGAGATTTTTGGGTAGAAACTTTCGTTGATTTTTCAGCTGAAGGGAAAATAGACCGTAATAAATTGATTCAAAAAACGATAGGGGTATTTACCAAAGATTTTGATAAATTTTTGATAGGTTGGTTTGCCAATTTACTGATTGTTTTGAAATTAACACCTGATGAGGTTTTAATGTTTCAGGATGAGCTGATGTTAGGGTTGAGTTCCTCAAATACAAAAGTGGTAAATACAGTTTTGAATTATTTGAAAAAAATTGCCAACAAAAAAGATTTTCATCATGAAGTCATGCTTGAAAACAGTTCTATTTTGCTGAATTCAGAAACAAAATCAATTGTTACTTCCACATTGATGATTTTTGATAAAATGGCAAAAGTCCAAAAATCACTTCAAAAAGAGATTTGTCTGAAAGCTGTTGAAGCTTTCATAAATAGTGATGAAAAAATTCAAGAAAGAGCTTCAAAAATTATTGCAAAATATGCAACAAGTGATAAAGAATTAATTACAGAAATCAGCTTGTATGTAGATAATCTGTATTCATCTTCCAAAGAAATTTTAAAGGATTTTGTAACGTATTCCGAAGAGGTTTTAGAAGATAATCTTGAGGAAGTTGCAACTGTAAAGAAATGGAGTGAACCTGTAGAAACCTATGAAACATTTGATGAATTATTGTTTTTTGTAAGTCAAGCGATAGATAACAACGAGACATATCATATTGATTTGTTAATGAGTTATTTGCCAAAAATTAATGTGTTGATAAATAGTGAAAATGTATCAAAATTAGAGCCTATTTTGGTACGTTCGTTTGACATTGCAAGTGATTATTACGATTGGAGTACGCAAAGGGGGTTTATAGAGCATATTGCATGTTTTTATTTGCGTGATTTTGGAATGTATTTACTGGAAAAATTTCCAAAAGAACTCATTAATTATAAGAATCATACTCAAAATAAAGCGGAAGAAATAAGACGACATGTCTATTTTAAAAGTGATAAAGATATTTTTAAACCCCTTGAAAAACAAAATTTCAGGCGTAATTCTTACAGTTTGCATCAATCACTTTTTTTACGTTCTAAAGCCTTAATCAAAGAGGGTTTGGCAGTGGATTTATTGTCTATGCCAACACATAAACCTTGTTGGGTTAGTCCTAAAGCATTAGTAAATCGGATTATTGCTTATGAGAAATGTAATAAGGAAATTGATGTTTTAGATTTTCAAATTGCCATGGGTCGTTTGTCGATTTTTGAATCTTCGGAAACAATTTTGGACAATATTAAAAGCATTAAAAATGAAGAAATACGAAATATTCTAACATATCATTTTGGTTTTGAAAGGCTTGAAAAATTCACAATAGAAAATCCGCAATTATGGTTGCAAAGTGTGTTGAGTAGGAATATTGAAAAAGAATTAGCCTATTTTAAAGCTCAAACGAGAATTACACTTGTCAAAGAAAAAGGTGTTTTTAATTGGGAATGTAAAGAAGTGGAAGTAGATTTGGGATATGGACGTAAAGAAAAGGAAAATCACATTGTTATTGATTGGTTGGAAGACCTTAAATCATTAAAGTCTGAAATTCTTTCACGGATTAAAAACCTTGATTTCAAAAATAAAAAAGGAATTTATAATTATATTACGGATATCAGTAATGAAAAAGAGTTGTATTCTTCTGCTATGCGGCCTCACGATGATATAAAATGGTTGTATTTGTTGCCAAATAATCCCAATCCGCTTTTGGGACAGTTTGTTGCTGTGAATTTTAAAAAATCAAAACTTCCATTTACCGACACCACCAGAAATATGCTCAATATTTTAAAAGGGTTGTATGAAATTTGGAATAGACCGGATTATGGCGAAGCAACTTATTTAATCATTGCTATTGCTTTTTTGTGTAGTGATAAAACAGCACGTGAACTGTCAGCAGAATTGTGGATAAAAACTAATTCAGAAAATACAATAAACAATAATTTATTGGGTAAAGTTTTAGGGAGATTAGAACATCAGGAATATGGAACTTTAAAACGATTTACCGATTTAATTATGTCGAATATGTTTAATATTTCGAAGAAACATAATAAAAACTTGTTGATTGTATTAGATAATATGGTATCAGAAATGAATGACGTTCCGATAAAAGGGGTGAAAAAATTATTGGAATTATTCAATGAATTGAAAGTTCAATTTCCGGATGATGAAATAAGTCAGTACACCCAACAAAAATTAAGGGTTTGGAAAGAAGTGAAGTCGCTTAAAAATTTGGTGAATAAGATTTTGGATTAGTAATTTTATTTGACGCCAAAAACAATCTATGATGAATTGCGTATATTTGCAGAATAAAGTTTAAGGAATAAATTTAGTCATGTTTTTGCTTTAAGATGATAAATTTTTAGTCTAACAGATATTATATATGAAGAAAATTTCTAACATAGTTACTTTTTATAAGCATAAATTACTTATTCTTTTTATTCCTTTATTGTTAGGTGTGTATTTATTATTAAAACCACAAAAGTCAAACATATCAAATTACAGTAGCAAAAATGTTACAGTAACAGTAATCGATGTGGAAAAAACACAGAAACTTCCCATTGATAAAATTATAGGCGGTGTTTTAATCCTATCAACTCTTTTTGCCTATCTAATTTTAAAGAAAAATGAAAATTCAATAAGTCATCCTCAAATTGAACTTACTGTCCAAGAAAAAAGGATTTATGATTTGCTAAAAAAAGGCTGCTCCAATAAAGAAATAGCTTCAGAATTCAATATTAGCGTGAGTACTGTAAAAACCCATGTGAATAATATCTTTAAAAAGAAGAAAGTGTCATCAAGAAATGAATTATTTGAATAATAGTCACTTATAAGGTATTAGTCCTTAAATCCACCCTTTAAAATTTCCAGTAGAACAAAAATAAAAATATGTTTGCATTCAATTAATGATTAAAAAATTTATTGAAATGAAACGTATTTTATTTATTAGTGGAATCCTTTTTTTTGCATTACAATCTTTTGCACAAGATAAAGCTAAATGTGAAAAAATTGTCAACAGCGTTTTTGAAGCGGTAAATAAGCAAGATGTTGAACAAATCAAACCTTATTTATCTGACAAATTTGAAATGGCGGGTCATGGACTACCAATTGCAGAGAAAGTGTTAGAACAAATGGTCAATTATCTGGGAAGTGTTAAAAACTTTAATCTAATCAATAGTCTTCACGACCAAAATTTGGTGTTGAGTTATGATGTTGAATATGAAAATTTTGGGAAGAGTCAAGCTTTGTTTGAGTTTGATACAAACCATAAAATTCGGAAATTGGAATTTTTGAAAGCAGAGGTTCAGGTAAAAACTATTGCTAAAGATGAGCAAAATATTGACTATAATTCGGCTAATATGATTCAAATTCCATTTACAATGATGGGAAACCTTGTTGTGGTTAAAGCCTCAATTAATGGAGAGGAAAGGGATTTTATCTTGGATAGTGGCACTGCTTTTACCATAATTAATTCAAAATATCTTGAGGATACGGTTTCTCAGAATAAAACATCAATTTCCGGTTCTCGTGGTGTCACCAATCATAGTATTACAGGAGTTGATATACAGAAAGTAAGTGTGAATTTTTATGGTATAAAAACAACCCAACAAAAAACGTTAACCCTTGATGTTTCCCATTTGGAAGATGGTTCTAAGAAAATTTATGGCTTAATTGGTCAGGATTTTATCAAAGAATACGATGTATTATTTGATTATAAAAATAAGGTTATCACATTAATAAAGCCTGATTATTTTGAAACCTATAAAAAAGAACATTTTTCCCGTAAAGACATAGACGTAATTGCTATGGAGTTGCGAGGCCATATACCGGTTTTGCCCATAAAAATAGGTGAAAAATCCTATAAAATGGGAATAGATTGTGGAGGTGGAGGTTGTCTGTTAGATATTAATTTATTGGGAGAGTTAAGGAAAAATGTGAGGAGAATACGAGCTACAGAGTTAGTGGGAATATCACAAAATAAAGCTACTGTAATAATTGCTTCGTTGAAAAGATTTTATGCAGGCAGTACCTTATATAAAAGGACAAGAACTGTTTTTAATGATATTTCTCATTTAAACAAAGATAAAAAAATAAAAATTGATGGGCTTTTAGGGTATGAATTTTTGTCGAAGCAATTGACATTATTAAGCTATCATCGCAAAGAAGTTCTTTTAATAAAATAAACTTCTTTGTTGTTTCACAAATATAAAATCCTCATTTAAATCAAAAGAAGATGTAACCAATGAAATTTTTTCACAAAAAATTGAGTTAAAAAGGAACGATATTGCTTAATTCATTGATTTTTTGAAGAAAAAATTAAAATATTTTTCAACAAAAGCTTGTGAAATAAAAAAAAAGTGTATCTTTGCAGTCCATTACTGTGAAAGTGGTGGTAAAGCTTTAAAAATAAGCGACATATAAAGTAAATTGAGAAACCTGAAAAGATGAGACAGTTATAGGTTTCCCTATTTATCGCAAAATCAAACGATTATAAGAAACATAGCGATACTTAGATTTGTCTTCTCTCCATAACTTGGTGCTCAAGTTGCTTTATATCAATTAAATTAAAATTAAATTTTTTAAATACCCTTAGTGGGTAGGTGTAAAGTAAATTGATAATATGCCGACAATTCAACAATTAGTAAGAAAAGGTAGAAAAAAAGCTGTAAAAGTTAGTAAATCTAAAGCATTAGATGCATGTCCACAGCGTAGAGGTGTGTGTGTGCGTGTTTATACAACAACACCAAAGAAGCCAAACTCTGCCATGCGTAAGGTAGCAAGGGTAAGGCTTTCTAACGGAAAAGTAGTGAATGCTTATATTCCAGGTGAAGGACATAATTTACAAGAGCACTCTATGGTGTTAATTCGTGGTGGAAGGGTTAAAGATCTTCCGGGTGTGCGTTATCATATTGTAAGAGGCGCTATTGATACTTCAGGAGTAGCTGATCGTAAGCAAAGACGTTCAAAATATGGAACTAAAAAACCAAAAGCGTAATTTATTAAATTGATTTATTAAGCACAATAATAGAATACAATGAGAAAAGGAAGGCCAAAGAAAAGAATAATTGCTCCGGATACTCGATATAATGAGGCGATAGTTACAAAATTTGTAAACAACCTTATGTTGCAAGGAAAGAAAAACGTTGCTTATAAGATTTTTTACAAAGCCATAGACAGAGTGAGTGAGAAATTAGGAGAAAATGGGTTAGAAGTGTGGAAAAAAGCACTTGCTAATGTAACTCCTGCTGTAGAGGTAAAGAGCCGTAGAATTGGTGGAGCTAACTTTCAGATTCCAACAGAAATCCGTCCGGATCGTAAGCAGTCGATAGCAATGAAGAATTTGATTAAATATGCTAGAGCACGTCACGAAAAGACAATGGAAGAAAGATTAGCCGCAGAAGTAATGGCAGCTTATAAAGAAGAAGGTGGAGCTTTCAAACGTAAAGAAGAAACACACCGTATGGCAGAAGCAAACAAAGCATTTTCGCATTTTAGATTTTAAAATAAGTATAATAATAACAGATTTGTTTTATAAACAATGAAAAAAAGACTTGAACATACAAGAAACATAGGGATAATGGCCCACATTGATGCCGGTAAGACAACAACTACTGAGCGTATATTGTATTATACTGGTATAAGTCATAAGATAGGAGAAACTCATGACGGTGGTGCTACTATGGATTGGATGGAGCAAGAGCAAGAAAGAGGTATAACCATAACTTCAGCTGCGACTACTGTTTTTTGGAGTTTAAGATCAGATGCAAATAAGAAATATAAAATCAATATCATTGACACACCCGGTCACGTTGATTTTACCGTAGAGGTAGAAAGATCGTTAAGAGTGTTAGATGGTGCTGTGGCTGTTTTCTGTGCTGTTGGAGGTGTTGAGCCTCAATCTGAGACTGTATGGAGACAGGCTGATAAATATAAAGTGCCTCGTATTGGTTTTGTAAATAAAATGGATAGAACGGGTGCTGATTTCTTTTCAGTAGTTGAACAAATTAAGGAAAAGTTAGGCGCAAATCCATTACCACTTCAAATTCCTATAGGACAAGAAGATGAGTTTAGAGGAGTAGTTGACTTAATTCATAACAAAGCGTATGAATGGGACGAAGCTTCTCAAGGAATGAAAATTGTTGAGGTGCCTATTCCAGAAGATTTGAAAGATGATGTGGAGTATCACCGTAACCATTTGATAGAAACTGTAGCCGAAGAAAGCGAAGAATTGCTTGATAAATTCATGGAAGATAGTGATTCTATTTCTCATGATGACATTTATGAAGCCATTAGAAAAGCCGTTATTGAGATGCGTATTACCCCGATTATGTGTGGTTCTGCCTTCAAAAATAAAGGGGTTCAGATGTTATTAGATGCGATTATCCATTATTTGCCAAGCCCGCTTGATATTGATAATACAGAAGCATTAAAAGTAGATGCTCCTGAAGAAAAAGTAAATATCAATCCGATAGAAACAGATAAATTTACAGCATTAGCATTTAAAATTGCTACCGATCCATTTGTAGGACGATTAGCTTTCATTAGAGTATATTCCGGATCATTAGATTCAGGTTCGTATGTGTACAATGCAAGTACAGGAAAGAAAGAACGAATCAGCCGTATTATGCAGATGCATGCTAACAAGAGAAATCCGTTAGATAAAATTGAAGCCGGAGATATAGGTGCTGTAATTGGATTTAAAACCATACATACAGGAGATACCCTTTGTGAGCAAGATTTTCAGGTGTTGTTAGAGTCAATGACTTTCCCAAATCCTGTTATTAGCATTGCAATTGAGCCTAAGACCAAGAAAGATGTTGATAAATTAGGAAATGCACTGTCAAGATTAGCCGAAGAGGATCCTACTTTTAAAGTAAGTACAGATGAAAACACCGGACAAACCATTATTAGTGGTATGGGTGAGCTTCATTTAGATGTATTGGTAGATAGATTGAAGAGAGAGTTTTCTGTAGAGTGTAACCAAGGAGCGCCACAAGTTTCTTATCGCGAAGCGATTACCTCTAGAGTAGAACATAAGGAAGTATATAAGAAACAAACCGGAGGTAGAGGTAAATTTGCAGACATTCAGTTTATTATGGAGCCTGCTGATGAGCCGGATTTTGAAGGATTACAATTTGTAAACGAAATCAAAGGTGGAGCTATACCAAAAGAGTATATTCCTTCTGTTGAGAAAGGATTTAAAGAAGCCATGAAAAATGGAACTTTAGCCGGTTACGAAGTAAGAAACCTCAAAGTAACTTTAGTAGATGGTTCTTATCATGATGTGGATTCAGATCAACTTTCATTTGAAATCGCTGCTCGATTAGCTTTTAAAAACGCTTCTAAGAAAGCTCAAAAAGAGTTATTAGAGCCAATTATGAAAGTAGAAGTAGTTACTCCTGATGATTATTTGGGAGATGTTACAGGTGATTTGAACAAGCGAAGGGCAATCTTAGAAGGTGTTGCGCCAAAGAATGGTGGTATTCAAGTGATAAATGCCAAAGTGCCTTTATCAGAAATGTTTGGATATGTAACTTCATTGAGAACCATTACTTCAGGAAGAGCCTCTTCGAGCATGGAGTTTGATTCTTATAGTGAAGCACCGCAAAGTGTTAAGAAAGAGGTAATAGAAGAATCGGGATACAATATAGATTAAGAATAATTTTTTAAAATAAGATACAGTGAGTCAAAGGATTAGAATTAAATTGAAATCATACGATCATAACTTGGTTGATAAGTCAGCCCAGAAGATTGTAAAAACTGTAAAAACAACAGGAGCCGTAGTTAATGGGCCTATACCATTGCCTACAAAGAAGCGTATTTATACTGTTTTGCGTTCTACATTTGTGAACAAAAAATCAAGAGAGCAGTTTGAATTATCTTCTTACAAGCGTTTGCTTGATATTTATAGCTCAACATCAAAAACAATTGACGCCCTCATGAAGTTAGAACTTCCTAGCGGTGTTGAAGTAGAAATTAAAGTGTAATTACAGTAAAGATTGATTTGTAATTAGGCAAAAAATTAAAGTACAATGTCAGGAATTATAGGAAAAAAAATAGGAATGACCAGCATATTTGACGAACAAGGAAAACAAATTCCTTGTACCGTTATCGAAGCGGGTCCTTGTGTCGTAACACAAGTAAAAACAGTGGAAACAGATGGATATTCTGCTGTTCAGCTTGCATACGATGAGAAGAAAGAAAAACGAACTTCAGCTGCGTTGATGGGACATTTTAACAAAGCCGGCGTAACTCCAAAACGTATGGTTAGAGAGTTTACTCGTTTTGAAGAACAAAAAAGTGTAGGCGAAATTGTAGATGTTTCAGTATTTGAAGAGGGAGAATTTGTTGATGTTGTTGGAACGTCAAAAGGAAAAGGATTCCAAGGTGTTGTAAAGCGTCATAACTTTAGAGGTGTAAATGATGCTACACACGGACAGAAAGACAGGCAAAGAGCTCCGGGTTCTGTAGGTGCTTCTTCATATCCTTCACGTGTATTCAAAGGCATGAGAATGGCAGGAAGACATGGAGGAAAAAGAGTGAAAGTATTGAACATCAAGGTTGTAAAAGTAAATAAAGAAAAAAATCTTTTAGTTGTGAAAGGGGCAATCCCGGGATCAAATGGATCATATATAATCGTAGAAAGATGGAAATAGAAGTATATAACGTACAAGGAGAAAAGACTGGGAAGCAAGTTACACTTAATGATGAAATATTTGCTATTGAGCCAAATCATCATGCCATATACATGGCTGTTAAGCAATATCTTGCAAACCGTAGACAAGGTACACACAGTACCAAAGAAAAGAGTGCTGTTTCCGGTAGTACGCGTAAAATTAAAAAGCAGAAAGGAACAGGTACAGCAAGAGCTGGTTCAATAAAATCACCATTATTTAGAGGTGGGGGAACCGTTTTTGGACCACATCCACGTAACTACAGTTTCCGTCTCAATAAGAAACTGAAAAGATTAGCAAGCAAATCAGCTTTGTCTGCTAAAATCAAAGATGGAGAATTAATTGTGTTAGAAGATTTTACTTTTGAAGAAAGAAAAACTAAGAATTTTGCAAATCTTTTAAACAAGTTAGAATTAAAAGATACAAAATCAACTTTTATTCTTCCAGAGATTTCTGAGAATGTTTACTATTCAAGTAGAAATATTCCTAACACAAAAGTAAGAAGAGCAGATACAATTAATACTTATGAATTGTTAGATAACAAAAAACTAGTATTATCGGAAGGCTCAATTAATATTATTGAACAGCTGTTAAGCAAATAATTTTTAAACTTTAAGAAGATGAATGTTATTATAAAGCCGATAATTACAGAGAAGATGACAGCAATCACTGAAAAAATGCCTAATAGATATGGCTTTATAGTGAATCGTAAGGCAAACAAAAAACAGATAAAAGTGGCTGTTGAGAAACTTTACGATGTTACTGTGGAGAAAGTTAATACAATGAATTATACAGGTAAAAACAGTGCACGCTACACCAAGAGTGGATTATTAAAAGGAAGAACAAGTGCTTTTAAGAAAGCAATTGTAACCTTAGTAGATGGTGAAATAATTGATTTTTACAGCAATATTTAAGATATAATGGCTTTAAAGAAATATAAACCGACAACACCAAGTCAGCGCTTTAAATTGATAAGTGCTTTCGATGATATAACAACAAATAAGCCTGAAAAAAGCTTATTAAGACCTATAAAGAAAACCGGAGGTAGAAATAATACCGGAAAAATGACCATGCGTTATCGTGGTGGTGGTCATAAAAGACGTTACAGAATTATAGACTTCAAAAGAAATAAACATAATATTGAAGCTGAAGTTAAAACTGTAGAGTATGATCCTAACAGAACGGCTCGCATCGCATTGGTAGAATATACCGACGGAGAAAAGGCATATATTTTGGCTCCACACGGAATTAAAGTGGGACAAAAAATAATGTCAGGCGAGAATGTTAAACCCGAAATTGGAAATACACTCTATCTTAGAGACATTCCTTTCGGAACTGTAATACACAACATTGAGTTGCAACCGGGACAAGGTGGAAAAATGGCACGTAGTGCAGGATCTTATGCCCAGTTACAAACACGTGAAGGTAAATATGCAATGATAAAATTACCTTCAGGCGAAACAAGAATGGTATTGCAAACTTGTATGGCAACCATAGGTATGGTTTCAAACATAGACCATAGTGCAGAAGTGTCTGGAAAAGCAGGACGTAGCAGATGGAAAGGTCGCCGACCAAGAACAAGACCTGTTGTGATGAACCCTGTAGATCACCCAATGGGTGGTGGTGAAGGACGTGCTTCAGGAGGATTACCTCGTTCAAGAAAAGGTATCCCTGCAAAAGGTTATAAAACCCGTAATAAAAAGAAGCACTCAAACAAATATATTGTTGAGAGAAGAAAGAAAAAATAAATAAATAACGTATAGATTATGAGTCGTTCACTAAAAAAAGGACCTTACATTTTTTACAAGCTGGAAAAACGAGTGATTGAAATGCAGCAACAGAAAAGAAAAAGCGTAATAAAAACGTGGTCTAGAGCATCAATTATTTCACCAGATTTTGTAGGACTTACTATAGCCGTTCATAATGGAAATAAATTTATTCCTGTTTATGTAACTGAAAATATGGTTGGACATAAGTTGGGAGAATTTGCTCCAACACGTACTTATAGAGGTCACTCAGGAAATAGAAAATAATTAGCGTAAATTAAAGAAATCAAGATAATGGGATCGAGAAAACGTATAAAAGCAGAAGAGCGTAAAGAAGCAAAAAAGAAAATGTATTTTGCTCGTCTTCGCAATTGCCCTACTTCGCCTCGAAAAATGAGATTAGTAGCTGATGCAATACGTGGAATGGAAGTAGATAAAGCACTTCATTTGCTTAAACACTTACCACAAGCTGCAGCTAAGTACATGTATAAACTTTTACTATCAGCTGTTTCTAACTGGGAACAGAAAAATGAAGGACAAAGAATGGAGGATGCCAATTTATATGTAAAAGCTGTTATGGTTGATAGTGCAAGAATGTTAAAGCGAATTCAACCAGCACCTCAGGGAAGAGCACATCGTATAAGAAAACGTTCTAACCATGTAACTTTGGAGATTGGAAGTAGAGAAAACGTAACAAATAATTAATAACTCAGATGGGACAAAAAACAAATCCGATAGGTTTAAGATTAGGTATTATTAAAGGATGGGACTCCAATTGGTATGGAGGACGCAAATTTGAAGATATGCTTGTGGAGGATTTTAAAATCCGTCAATATCTTAATGCAAGATTAGCCAAAGCAGGTATCTCAAAAATAATGATTGAACGTACATTAAAACTTGTTACGGTAACTATTCATACATCTCGTCCGGGAATGATTATTGGTAAAGGAGGACAAGAGGTTGATAAGCTGAAAGAAGAGCTTAAAAAATTAACCGGAAAAGAGATACAAATCAATATCTCCGAGATAAGAAGACCGGAAATGGATGCTCGTTTAGTAGCAAGTGCAATTGCACGCCAAATTGAAGGTCGTGTATCTTTTAGACGTGCAGCAAAAATGGCGATACAATCAACCATGAGAGTGGGAGCACAAGGAATTAAAGTGCTTGTATCCGGAAGATTAGGAGGTGCTGAAATGGCACGTTCAGAAATGTATAAAGATGGTAGAATACCACTACATACACTTAGAGCTGATATTGATTATGCAGCAGATGAAGCACATACTACTTATGGACGTATAGGTGTAAAAGTGTGGATATGTAATGGTGAAATCTATGGTAAACCGGAATTAGTTCCTACGGGAGATAATAAATCTAAAGACGGTGGACGTAGAAGACAAGGTGGTGGTCGCAGACCAAGGAATAGAAGAAAGGAATAGAAGATAAAAAGAGATAGAAATCTAAATAAAAGGTAATATAATCATGTTACAACCAAGGAAAACAAAACATAGAAAGCAGCAAAAGGGGAGAATGAAAGGTAATTCCCAAAGAGGAAATACCATTGCTCACGGCAGTTTTGGACTTAAAGCACTTGAAGCCACTTGGATTACCGGAAGGCAGATAGAGGCAGCACGTCAGAGTATGACTCGTCGTATGAAACGTGAGGGAAGAATATGGATACGAATTTTCCCGGATAAGCCAATATCTAAAAAACCTGCTGAGGTAAGGATGGGTAAAGGTAAAGGTGCTCCGGAAATGTTTGTGGCTCCCGTTACTCCAGGACGTATTTTGTTCGAGGTGGACGATGTGCCAATGGCATTAGCTAAAGAAGCATTACGTTTGGCTGCACAAAAATTACCCATTGCGGTAAAGTTTGTTGTAAGACACGATTATTCAGAATAGAATAAGAATAATATAACAGTATGAAACAGCAAGTAATTAGAGAATTAACAAATGAAGAGTTAGGCGAGAAGTTAGAAGAACAAACCCTCGCTCTTACGAAAATGAAGATAAACCATGCGGTATCTCCGCTTGAGAATCCGAATTTGATTAAAAAGACTCGCAAAGATATTGCCCGTCTGAAAACAGAAATTAGAAGGAGACAATTAGAGAATAATAAATAATAAGACAATCCGACGATGGAAAGAAATATACGGAAAGAAAGAATAGGACTAGTTGTCAGTAACAAAATGGACAAGACAATTGTTGTTGAGGTTACTCGAAATGTCAAGCATAAAATTTATGGTAAAATCATTAAAAGAAGATCTAAATTTCTTGCTCACGATGAGAACAATAGTTGCAATATAGGTGATACCGTACATATTATGGAAACCAGACCATTGAGTAAAAGAAAAAACTGGAGATTAGTTGATATAATTGAAAGAGCAAAGTAATACAATACATTTTAAACTATGATACAACAAGAATCAAGACTTACAGTTGCTGATAATAGTGGAGCGAAATCTGTTTACTGCATCCGAGTATTGGGTGGAACTAGAAAAAGATACGCTTCTGTAGGTGACCAAGTAGTTGTGAGTGTAAAAAGTGCATTACCGCAGGGTAATATTAAGAAAGGAGCAGTTTCTAAAGCTGTTGTTGTACGTACTGCTAAGGAAGTAAGACGTAAAGATGGATCTTATATAAGATTTGATGACAATGCCGTTGTATTGCTTAGCAACACAACAGGTGAAATGATAGGTACGCGTATCTTTGGCCCCGTAGCAAGAGAATTGCGTGAGAAAGAATTTATGAAAATCGTATCATTAGCACCAGAGGTACTCTAAATTTTTAAAATTTATATAAAGAGATGAAACTACATATTAAAAAAGGAGATAACGTTAAAGTAATTTCTGGTAATTCCAAAGGATTGCAAGGAAGAGTGCTTAATGTTAATAAGAAAACATACAGGGCGATTGTAGAGGGTGTGAATATGGTGAAAAAACATACTAAACCAAATGCAGAAAATCCTCAAGGAGGAATTATCAGCCAAGAAGCACCTATCCACATATCAAATCTTATGGTAATTGATTCTTCCGGAAATGCAACACGCATTGGAAGAAAATTGGATGAGAAAACAGGAAAAAGAGTACGTTATTCTAAAAAAACAGGGGAGGTAATTAAGTAATGAGTTATAGTCCTAGATTAAAAGAAGTTTACAATACCGATGTGAAGAAAAAACTCAGAGAAAAATTTGAGTACACAACGGATATGGCAATTCCAAAAATTATGAAAATTGCCATCAATCAAGGTATTGGTGATGGAACTGCAGATAAAAAATTGATAGATAAAGGTGTTGAAGAATTAACCCTAATTACAGGGCAAAAAGCAGTACCTACATTGTCAAAGAAAGATATCTCTAACTTTAAGTTGCGTAAAGGAATGCCGGTAGGTGCCAGAGTAACTTTGAGAGGTGATATTATGTATGAATTTTTAGATAGATTGATTACAGTAGCTATTCCTCGTATTAGAGACTTTAAGGGAATTAGTTCTAAAGGATTTGACGGATTTGGTAATTTTACCTTTGGTTTAACAGAACAAATCGTATTTCCTGAAATTAATCTTGATAATGTGAGTAAAATTAATGGTTTTAATGTTACTTTTGTAACCACAGCCAAAAATGATAACGAATGTTATGAATTACTTAAAGCATTTGGTTTCCCATTTATAAATCAAAATCAATAAGAGTAGCATGGCTAAAGAATCAATGAAAGCGAGAGAGGTTAAAAGAGCGAAACTCGTAAAAAAATACGCTAAAAAACGTGCTGAATTAAAAGCAGCAGGCGATTGGGAAGGACTTCAAAAATTACCGAAGAACTCAAACCCAATTAGATTACACAATCGCTGTAAACTTACAGGACGTCCTAAAGGATATATGAGACAATTCGGAATTTCTCGTATTAACTTTAGAGAAATGGCTTTGAAAGGATTAATTCCGGGAGTGAAAAAAGCCAGTTGGTAAACAATAGAAATTAAACAATAGAGAATCAAACAAGATGATTACAGATCCTATAGCAAATTATTTAACACGAATAAGGAATGCCATAATGGCCAATCACAGGATTGTTGAAATTCCTGCATCGAATTTAAAAAAGGAGATAACTAAAATTCTTTTTGAAAAAGGTTACATCCTAAATTATAAATTTGAAAACGAAAATGGACCTCAAGGTACCATTAAGATAGCATTAAAATATCATCCGGTTACAAAACAATCCGCTATCAATGAGATTAAGCGAGTAAGTAAGCCGGGATTAAGAAAATTTTGCGGTGCTGCTGACCTGCCAAGAGTAATTAATGGATTAGGTATAGCCATTATATCAACATCTCAAGGGGTGATGACAGACAAAGAAGCAAGAAGAAAGAATATTGGAGGCGAAGTAATTTGTTTCGTTAGTTAAAATTTATAAGGAGGAATTATGTCAAGAATAGGAAAACAAAATATTATAATCCCTGCAGGTGTAACCGTAAATATTTCGGATGACAATGTTGTAACCGTAAAAGGACCAAAAGTTGAGTTATCTCAAAAAGTAGATCCGGCTATTACCGTAACCGTTGAAGAGAATGAGATATCATTTGAGCGCGAATCAGATCAAAAACAGCATCGTGCACTTCATGGTTTATACCGTTCATTAGTTAATAACATGGTGATTGGTGTTACAGAAGGTTATAAAATAGAATTAGAATTAATAGGTGTGGGTTGGAAAGCCGAATCTCAAAACAATGTTTTGGATCTTACTATGGGATTCTCTCATAGAATATTTTTCCAGTTGCCTGACGAAGTACAGGTAGAAACAATTTCTGAAAGAGGAAAAACCCCTGCCATTATTTTAAGATCAGCAGACAAACAACTTGTAGGACAAGTGGCTGCAAAAATCAGATCGTATAGAAAACCTGAACCTTACAAAGGAAAAGGAATTAGATTTAAAGGCGAAGTATTAAGAAGAAAAGCAGGTAAAACTGCAGCTAAATAAAATAAACAACCACCCGGTGTAATGAAAAAATAAAGCCGGGCATTTAAAATTCTTTAAAAGTAAATGAAAAAGATAAAGAACAAAAAGGTTGCCAGAAGATTAAAAATTAAACTCCGTAGTAGAGCTAAAGTAAAAGGAACGGAACAAAGACCTCGTTTATGTGTATTTAGAAGTAATGCACAGATTTATGCTCAAATTATTGATGATGCAAAAGGCCATACAATGTTATCAGCATCTTCAATCGACAAAGATTTAGCGGAGAAAAAAGGCACCAAAACAGAGATGGCTAAAGTTGTAGGGCAAGTTATAGCTGAAAAAGCAACACAACAAGGTATTGAAACAGTGATATTTGATAGAAATGGATATAAATATCACGGACGTATTAAAGCATTGGCTGAAGGAGCCAGAGAGAAAGGATTAAAATTTTAATAGGATATGGCAAAAGTAAACGTAAAAAGAATCAAATCAAGCGAAATCGAGTTTAAAGACCGATTGGTTAGTATCCAACGTGTTACAAAGGTAACAAAAGGGGGTAGAACATTTAGCTTTTCTGCCATAGTTGTTGTTGGGAACGAAAATGGTATTGTTGGTTACGGATTAGGTAAAGCAAAAGAAGTTACCGCAGCTATTGCTAAAGGGGTTGACGATGCTAAGAAAAACCTTATGCAAGTGCCTATTATCAATACAACTTTACCTCACGAACAAACCGGAAAATATAGTGGTGCAGAAGTATTTATTAAGCCGGCAGCTCCCGGTACAGGAGTTATAGCAGGTGGTGCTATGCGTGCCGTATTAGAGAGTGCCGGAGTGAAAAATGTATTGGCAAAATCTAAAGGTTCATCAAACCCTCACTCTGTTGTTAAAGCAACAATTGATGCACTTTCAAAACTTAGAGATGCTAAAACAATTGCAGAACTTCGTGGTGTAGATTTAGATACCGTTTTTAACTAATCAATCATCAATAAAAAAATATACTAAAAGATGAAAAGAGTTAAAGTAACACAAATAAGAAGTCGCATCGACCAAACAAAACGTCAGAAAAGAACGTTAGATGCGTTGGGATTAAGAAAGATGCACCAATCAAGAGAGTTTAATCTAACTCCACAAGTGGAAGGTATGATTAATAAGGTGCAGCATTTAGTTAAAGTTGAAGAATTATAATAATTTGTAATAAAATGGATTTAAGCAAGATAAAACCTGCCAATGGTTCTACTCACAGAAGAAAACGTGTTGCACGTGGACAAGCTTCAAGCGGTGATACCGCAGGAAGAGGTCATAAAGGACAAAGATCCAGATCAGGTTTCAAAAGAAGAATAGGTTTTGAAGGTGGTCAGATGCCCCTTTATCGCCGTTTGCCAAAATTTGGGTTCAAAAATATAAACAGAGTAGAGTATTGTCCAATTAATTTGGATACATTGCAAGAAATGGCAGAACTACATAATATTGATACCTTTACACCAGCTGTTTTGGTAGAATTAGGTTTGGCAAAAAAGAAAGATAGAATAAAAGTATTGGGAAGAGGAGAAGTAAAAACAAAAATAGATGTACAAGCACATGCTTTTTCTTCATCAGCAGTTAAAGCCATTGAAGATAAAGGTGGGATTGTAAATAAAATAACAGACTAATGAACAAGTTATTTAAAACTATACGTAATATTTCTAAAATAGAGGATTTAAAAAAGCGAATTCTTTACACCATTGGTATTATTCTTATTTATCGATTGGGTGCATATGTTGTAATTCCCGGAGTAGATCCTCATCAATTATCTAGCTTGCAAAATCAAGCAAGTTCAGGTTTATTGGGATTATTAAATATGTTTTCAGGAGGGGCATTCTCTAATGCTTCAATTTTTGCATTGGGAATTATGCCTTATATCTCGGCTTCCATTGTAATACAGTTATTGGGAATGGCAATTCCTTATTTCCAGAAATTACAGCGTGAAGGAGAGAGTGGTAGGAAGAAGATTAACCAATTAACACGTTATTTAACTGTATTGATTACTGCTTTGCAGGCTCCAGGTTATTTAGCAAACTTAGTTCGTCAGCTTCCGGCTCAGGCAATTACGCCTTTTGATCCGACAGTTACCACACCATCAGCATTCTTTTTCATATCATCTACTGTTATTTTGGTAGCGGGTACGTTATTTGTAATGTGGTTGGGAGAAAAAATTACTGATAAAGGAATTGGAAATGGTATTTCATTAATCATCATGATTGGTATTATTGCCAGATTACCATTTGCATTATTTGGTGAATTTATCTCAAGAATGGAAGAGCAAGGTGGTGGATTAGTAATATTCATCGTTGAGATTGCAGTTTTAATATTTGTTATTTTATTAACAATTTTATTAGTAAAAGGAACAAGAAAAATTCCTGTACAGTATGCAAAAAGAGTAGTAGGAAACAGACAATATGGTGGCGTAAGACAGTATATTCCGTTAAGAGTAAACTCTGCTGGAGTAATGCCAATTATCTTTGCCCAAGCGATTATGTTCTTACCTTTAACTTTAGCAGGATTTGCTGATTCGGAAACATTAACCGGATTTGCTCAGACATTTACTAATATTAATGGTTTTTGGTATAACTTTGTATTTGCATTGTTAATCATATTATTTACATATTTTTACACTGCAATTACAATCAATCCTCAGCAAATGGCTGAAGATATGAAAAGAAACGGAGGTTTTATTCCAGGTGTGAAACCGGGAAAGAAAACCATTGATTATATTGATGATATTTTGTCAAGAATAACCTTGCCGGGTTCTATATTCTTAGCAGCAGTTGCTATATTACCGGCATTGGTTCGCTTAATGGGTGTTAATACTCAATTTGCACAGTTTTATGGTGGAACTTCACTTTTGATTTTAGTTGGTGTAGTGTTAGACACATTACAGCAAGTAGAAAGTCATTTATTGATGCGCCATTATGACGGTTTAACTAAATCGGGTAGAATAAAAGGTCGTGCAGCGATATAATTTTATTCTTTATTAAATTTGTAAGCCGATTTAATTATGTTAAGAGGAAAGAGTAACGAAGAGATAGAGTTACTAAGACAGTGTTCTTTACTTGTTGGAAAAACGTTAGGAGAAGTTGCTAAGCATATTCGTCCGGGTATTGCTACCAAAGAGTTAGATGCCATAGCTGAAACCTTTATTCGAGATCATGGTGCTAAACCGGGTTTTAAAGGTTATGAAGGATTTCCTGCTTCTTTATGTATTTCGGTGAATGATGAAGTTGTTCATGGAATACCCGGAAATAGGGAACTCAAAGATGGCGACATCGTTTCGGTAGATTGCGGAACAATTATTGATGGATATTATGGAGATTCAGCTTATACTTTTGCTGTTGGCGAAATAGATGAGGAAGTGCGATTATTATTAGAACGTACAAAAGAATCGTTATTCATTGGTGTTGAGAAAGCTGTAGCCGGAAATAGAGTAGGGGATATAGGTGCTGCTATTCAGTCTTATATCGAGCCTTTTGGATATGGTATTGTTAGAGAACTTGTAGGGCATGGCATTGGTAAAACAATGCATGAACGTCCGGAGGTTCCTAATTATGGTAAAGCAAGATCAGGCGCTAAACTTCCTGAAGGATTGGTAATATGTATAGAGCCTATGATAAATTTGGGCACAAGACATGTAACCCAAGATCGTGACGGTTGGACAATTAGAACTATTGATGGAAAACCATCAGCACATTTTGAATTGGAAGTAGCCGTAGGGAAGGATAAAGTTGATATTTTAACAAGTTATGAATATATTAATGAAATATACAAATAATTAATTATGGTAAAACAAGAATCAATAGAATTAGATGGCACTGTAGTAGAAGCTTTAAGTAATGCAATGTTTAAAGTAGAACTTGAAAATGGTCATGAAATTACAGCCCATATTTCAGGGAAAATGAGAATGCATTATATTAAAATTTTACCGGGTGACCGTGTGAAATTAGAAATGTCTCCTTATGATTTAACAAAAGGAAGAATAGTTTTTCGTTACAAGTAGAAGTAGATTGATTTTTTTAGAAAAAAAGAAAATAAAAAACATATAATAGAAGATGAAAACGAGAGCATCAGTAAAAAAGAGGTCTTCACAGTGTAAGATTGTAAGACGCAAAGGAAGACTTTATGTGATTAATAAAAAGAATCCAAAGTTCAAACAGAGACAAGGTTAAACATAATAATAAATAAATATATGGCAAGGATAGCTGGAGTAGATTTACCAAGTAATAAGCATGGTGTAATAAGCTTGACTTATATTTACGGTATAGGTCGCACAAAAGCCGGACAAATTCTCGATAAAGCAAACGTTGAGCGTACAAAGCTTGTAAAAGATTGGACTGATGATGAGATTAAGAGCATCAGAGAAATCATTGGAGAGCATACTGTTGAAGGGGAATTACGTTCGGAGGTTCAATTGAACATCAAACGATTGATGGACATCGGTTGTTATCGTGGTATTCGTCACCGTATTGGATTACCTGTAAGGGGACAAAGTACTAAAAACAATGCGAGAACGAGAAAAGGAAGAAAGAAAACAGTTGCAAATAAGAAGAAAGCAACGAAATAATATTGTAGAGACAGAAATTTAGGTAAAATGGCTAAAACAAAAACAAATAAACGTGTTAAAGGGTCTCGTAAACGTAAAGTGGTTGTTGATCCGATCGGAAAAGCTTTCATTAAAGCAACTTTTAATAATGTCATTATCTCAATGACAAATGCCAATGGACAGGTTATATCCTGGTCTTCTGCCGGTAAAATGGGTTTTAGAGGTTCTAAAAAGAATACGCCTTACGCAGCTCAGGTTGCAGCAGAAGATTGTGCTAAAGTAGCATATGATTTAGGATTAAGAAAAGTAAAAGTTTACGTTAAAGGTCCTGGATCAGGAAGAGAATCAGCAATTAGGACAATCAACAGTATAGGTGTTGAGGTAACAGAAATTCGTGATGTTACACCAATTCCTCATAATGGATGTAGACCTCCTAAACGTAGAAGGGTGTAATTTTAACAAAGGAATTAATATTTATTACAGTAATAGAATATGGCTAGATATACAGGTCCAAAGACAAAAATAGCAAGAAAATTTCGTGAACCCATTTTCGGTCCGGATAAATCATTTGAGAAGAAGAAATATCCACCGGGGCAACATGGAAATTCAAGAAGAAAGAAACAATCGGAATATGGTCTTCAGTTAATGGAGAAACAAAAAGCTAAATATACATATGGAATTTTAGAAAGACAATTCCGTAAAATGTATAAAAAAGCATCGAGAAAAGGTGGTATTACCGGTGAGATTTTGCTACAATTAGCAGAGTCTAGATTAGATAACATTGTTTATCGTTTAGGTATTGCTCCTACTCGTGCAGGTGCTCGACAATTAGTATCTCACAAGCACATCGTAGTAAATGGAAGTGTAGTTAATATTCCATCTTACGAAGTGAGAACAGGTGATATTGTTGGGGTTAGAGAAAAATCAAAATCTTTAGAAAAGATTACAGAATCTCTTGAAACAAGAAGAAATCAATATCCATGGTTAGAGTGGGATGATGAAAAAATGAGTGGAAAATATATGCAAATTCCTACAAGAGAAGAAATTCCGGAGAATATCAATGAGCAGTTAATTGTCGAATTGTATTCTAAATAATAAATTTAACTTAAATAGTGAATAAACAAGAAATATTAGTATGGCAATTTTAGCATTTCAGAAACCTGAAGAGGTATTTATGGTTGAGGCAGATGATTTTCATGGTGTTTTTGAATTTCGTCCATTGGAGCCTGGTTTTGGTATAACAATAGGTAATGCACTGCGTAGAATCTTGCTTTCATCACTTGAGGGTTATGCAATTACTAATGTTCGTATTGCCGGTGTAGATCATGAATTTGCTACGATTGAAGGCGTTGTTGAGGATGTTACAGATATATTGTTAAATCTTAAAAAAGTAAGATTTAAGAAACAACTGTTGGAAGAAGAAGAGGAAAACGTTCAAATCATCATAGGCGATCAGAAAACCTTTAAGGCAGGCGACATGAATAAATTCATGAGTATTTTCCAAGTGTTAAATCCTGATTTGGAAATATGCCACATGGAAAAATCTGTGAAATTAACCATAAACCTAACGATTAAGAAAGGTAGAGGTTATGTGCCTGCAGAAGAAAATAAAGATCCTGAAGCTGTTGTATCAACGATTGCAATAGATTCTATTCATACACCGATCAAAAACGTGAGTTATCATGTGGATAATTATAGGGTAGGCCAGAAAACAGATTATGAAAAATTAGTTTTTGATATTTTGACAGATGGCTCGATACATCCTAAAGAAGCACTAAAGGAATCGGCAAAAATACTGATTTATCATTTTAGCTTATTCTCTGATGAGAAGATTACACTTGAGGACGAAGAAAAATCAGTAACAGAAGAATTTGACGAGGAAACATTACACATGCGTCAGATTTTGAAAGCAAAATTAGAAGATTTAGACTTGTCAGTAAGAGCCTTGAACTGTTTGAAAGCAGGTAATATAAAAACATTAGGCGGTTTGGTTGCTAAAAATAGAAATGAATTGCTGAAAATTAGAAACTTTGGTAAGAAATCATTAACAGAGTTAGATGAATTAGTAGAGTCTAAAGGATTAGAGTTCGGAATGAATATCGCAAAATATAAATTAGATAAGGAGGATAAATAGAAATGAGACATAGAAAAAAATTCAATCATCTTAAACGTACGCGTTCACACAGAAAAGCCATGCTTTCTAATATGGCATGTTCTTTAATCTTGCACAAACGCATTCATACAACTGCAGCCAAAGCCAAAGCTTTGAGACCTTTTGTTGAGCCGATTATTACAAAATCTAAAAATGACTCAACACATTCTCGTCGTGTAGTATTTTCAATGTTGAGAAATAAAGAGGCTGTTAATGAGCTTTTTAGAGAAGTTTCTACAAAGATTGCCAATAGAAATGGTGGTTATACCAGAATTATTAAATTAAATAACCGCTTGGGTGATAACGCTCCTATGGCTATGATTGAGTTGGTGGATTACAACGAAAACTTGTTGAATGAAACTAAAACAAAAGTAAAACGTACACGTCGTAGAAAGAGTGGAAGCAAAGCTGAAAATTTAGTGAAAGAAGCAACTCAAGCTGTAGAAAATAAAGTAGAAGCTGTAGAAGAGAAAGTAAAAGAAGTAGCAGAAAAGGTAGAGAATAAAGTAGAAGATGTTGCTGAAGAAGCAAAAAACAAACTTTCTGACGAGGCTGCTAATACAGAAAAAGAATAGTAAATTTTATAATACTAAATAATTAATCAGACGCTTTTTTATATTATATAAAAAGGTGTCTGTTTTTTTATACCTGAGATTTTAAGATTAGATTTCAATAGTTCCTTCAAAGACTTTTATGGCAGGTCCTTTTAGAATAATATTTTTGTAAGTTGAGTTATCTTTTTCAAGATAAACTGCTAATTTTCCACCCAAAGCATTGATTTCAATCCACTTTCCGGATAGGTTTTCTTTTTCAGCAATGGCAATCGCAGCTGCTGTAACACCTGTCCCGCAAGCTAAGGTTTCATCCTCAACACCCCGTTCATAGGTTCTTATATGCCAATTATTAGCATTTTTCATTAAAAAATTGACATTTGTTCCTGCTTTTCGGTAGTTATATCTGATTTCTTTGCCTTGTTTTGCCACATCTGTTTTCATTAAATCTTTTTCTATCCATTTGATATAATGAGGAGAACCGGTATCTACAAAAAAATGGTCTTTTTCATCAATCCAGTTTTTTACATCTTGCATTTGTAAAGCAACCTGTTTGATTGTGCTTTCAGATGCTTCTACATGAGCATGATGTATGCCATCAATGGCTTCAAAATCCATATTTTGCCCACAAATGTTCTCATCAAAGGCAAAAAGTGCTACACAGCGTCCTCCGTTTCCACACATGGAACCTTCATATCCATCGGCATTATAATATTTCATGCTAAAATTATGTTGAGATGAGGGAAGGATTTGAATTAGTCCGTCGGCACCAATGCCATAATGACGATGACAAAGCTGTTCAATGGTTTCTTGTGGTAGTGATTGTGGGCTTTGGAAATGATTAAGCATGATAAAGTCATTTCCGGCACCATGATATTTGTGAAAATGTATTGTCATATAGAATTATCTAATTAATATGAATTTGGATTAAAAGAAACACTTATAGTTGACAAAATTACGACATGTTAAGTTTTTTGTATTACAATTACACGTGAAATTCTTACTTTTGTAAAAATAAGAAAAAATAAATAATTATGGAACAAGAATTTAATTTTAAAAAGATTTTACCATTTGCTATTATTGTGGGAATCATTGTTTTTTTGATTGCTTTTGGTAGTAGTATGACCAAAACAATTGATGCCGGACATGCCGGTGTGAAATTTAAAACATTTTCCGGAGGGGTAGTATTGGACAAAACTTATAGTGAGGGTTTTCATTTGTTAGCACCATGGGATAAAATCATTGTGTATGAAACTCGACAAAATGAGATTCCTGAAAGTATGAATGTATTATCGTCTAATGGACTTGAAATACAGGTGGAAGTTTCTGTTTGGTATCGCCCAATTTATGAGGAATTGCCAAAATTACATGCGAGAATTGGAAAGGAGTATGTGAGGCGGATTGTAGCTCCTGCTATACGTTCTTCTACCCGAACTGTAATCGGAAGATATACACCGGAGGAATTATATTCACAAGATAGAACATTAATTCAAGAGCAAATTTATGAGGAAACCAGAAAAATATTGAAAGACAAATATATGGATGTGGATAGGGTTTTAATTCGTTCGATTATTTTGCCGGCATCCATAAAAAATGCTATCGAAAAGAAGTTAGAACAAGAGCAACTTTCTTTAGAATATGAATTTAAGTTGGAAAAAGAACGTAAAGAAGCTGAAAGACTTCGTATTGAAGCTGAGGGTAAAGCCAGAGCGAATAAAATTATTAGTAATTCATTGACGGATAAAATATTAACGGAAAAAGGAATAGAAGCGACAAAAGATTTAGCAAAATCTCAGAATACAAAAATCGTAGTAGTAGGAAATAGCGAAAATGGATTGCCTCTTATTTTAGGAGGAGATAAATAGTTTTTGTAAGCTGTAAAAGAAATGATATGTTAGCATATTATAATCCCCAATTTTATAATCAGAAATAAATTATAAAATTGGGGATTGTTTATTTCCATATAAAATATGGAATTATTCGTAATTTTAATCCATTTTTTCTAAAAAGATTAAATTTGAAAAATATAATGACTCACGATTTAGTTAAATGCCGTTGTAAGGTATAAAAGAGAGAAAGAGGTGAAATTTAAAAAACTAATATTTTTATTTTCTATTTTTGGAAGAGTATAAAATAAAAAACGGCAAGAGCTATGAACCGTGCTGAAATTGAAATTTTAGTCGTTATGCCTTATTAAACTATAGGAAATGAAAGAACAAATTTTAAGACAAGTATATCAACATCCGGCATTATCTGATAACAATTTAAAAAGAATCTTTGATGCTCATGAAAAAGTTGATTTTAAAAAAGGAGATTTTATTTTAAAAGAAGGGCAAATTGCCAATAATTATATGATTTTACAAAAAGGACTGATGAGGTCTTTTGTATATGATTATAACGGAGATGATATTACCACTGACTTTTTTATTGAAAATGAGGTTGTTATTGAGGTGTCTTCATTATTTCAAAGGGTACCAACCAAAGAATATATTCAAGCACTAACAGATTGTAGTTGTTATAAAATTAACTTTGATAAGTTTCAAGAACTCTTCCACTTTATAGAAAATTTTAGAGAATGGGGGCGTGCCTGGTTGGCTAACAGTTTATTTTATTTCAAACAACGCTCGGTTTCTTTTATCAAGGAAAGTGCAACAGATAGATATTTAGCCCTAATAAAAGAAAAACCACAAATTATACAACAAGCACCGTTAAAGAATATTGCCTCCTTTTTAGGTATTACAGACACTTCACTGAGTAGAATAAGAAAGTCCATCAATTTATAACATATTTTTCATTTCTTGCCATAAGACAAGTTTTTTGCTGATAATTCATTATACTTTTGCAACATAATATTTAAAATAAAGAATTATGAAAAATCCAGTACAATGGTTTGAAATAGCCACAACAGATATTGAAAGAGCAAAAAAGTTTTATGAAAAAGTGCTTGGTTTATCGTTTCGATTTATTGAAATGCCTAATGCTAAAATGTATATTTTTGGAGTATCGGACGAGGAAGTTCCTGGTTCAGCAGGAAGTTTAGTTCAATCGGAGTATTGTAAACCAAGTAGCGATGGTACTACTGTGTACTTTTCATGCGAAGATGTGGCTGTTGAAGCAAGTCGAGTAGAAGAAGCCGGTGGAAAGGTAATTGTTCCTAAAACAGATATTGGAGAATTTGGCTTCTTTGCTCAGTTTATAGACACAGAAGGAAATAGAATTGGGCTGCATTCTAATAAGTAATAATGCCAAATTCATTAATATTCTAAATAACAAAAATTATATCTTAGTCCTAATTGTGTTAATTTTATAACTAATTAGTTTAAACATTATTAATAATATATTCGAATATAATATATGAGCATACTATATTTTAATTATCTTTGCAAAAAAGATAATTATGTGGTATAAAAAGATTACAATAGAAACAAAAGCAACAAGAGAGCAAATTTGGAAATTATGGGTTAATGTTGAAAATTGGCGTAACTGGGATAGTCAAGTTGAATTTTCAAAACTAAATGGAAAATTTGAAAAAGGAACTTATGGAGTTTTAAAACCCATAAAAAGTCCTAAATCAAAGTTTGAATTAGTTTCTGTAGAAAATTTAAGTGAGTTTACAACTCGGTCTTATCTACCTTTAACAAAAATGGACTTTATTCACGAATTGAATGAAAAAGAAGGGCAGCTATATATTACACATGGGGTTAAGATAACAGGTGTGTTAACATTTTTATTTTCAAGAATCATTGGAGAAAAAATTATAAGAGAATTGCCTAATGTAATAGAAACATTATCTAAAATGGCTGAAAAAGTTAATTATGAAAAAAGTTTTTAAAAACACCCCAAGTGAAAGTACAGGTTTTTTACTATGGAAAACTACAAATTTGTGGCAAAGAGAAATTAAAAGGGCTTTAAAAAAATATGATTTGACACATACTCAATTTGTCGTATTAGCAAGTAGTTATTGGTTATTACAGGAAAATGATAATTTAACACAAGTTGAAATTGCAGAATTTATTGAGATTGATAAAATGATGAATTCAAATGTAATTCGTAAATTAATTGAGAAAAAATTATTGAATAGAACTGAACATAAAATAGATACAAGAGCCAAAGTCATAAAATTAACAGAAAAAGGAATTGAAATATTAAACAAGGCAATTGTAGAAGTAGAGAAATTTGATGAATTATTTTTTGGAAAAATATCGAATAAAAACTTGTTTAATAATGAATTAGAAGCTATTCTAAAAAAATAATAGGTTATAATAAGATAGGAGCTTGAAAAATTTCAGATTAAGTTAGATAAAGATTCATTTTAGATTGAAAAAACTCAACTACTGCAAAATCAATTTTATAGTAGTAGTTGAGTTTTATCAGGGTGTTTCATCATGAAATTTCAATGCTGTTATGGAATTGGTCTTTCCATCTAAACTCAAAATGAGTCTCATCACGATTAGGTAATCCTAATCAAGTGAAAATTTCAAGGGTAGTCTGTATTTACTCCTCACAACTTCTCCTTTATCATTTTTAGCCGGTTTCCATTTAGGCATTGATTTTATTACTCTGATGGCTTCTTCATCGCATCCACCACCAATACCTCTCAATACTTCTACATCAGATATGGATCCGTCTTTTTCTACTACAAACTCTAAATATACTCTGCCCTGTATTTTCTTTTCTTTTGCTAATTTAGGATATGAAATATTTTTCGCTAAAAATTTATATAGTTCTTTTGAGCCTCCTTTAAATTTAGCAACCATTTTTACTACTTGATATACTTTGCTTGTGTCTTTAGTTTGTTGCGTTAATATATCTAAGGTACTGAAACTTGAGATGTTCTTTGCTTGTAATTGTTCTGCACCCGATATGGAAATACTCCAAAAAGCGACCATAATTATGGGGATAATTAATAAGTACTTTAGCAAATTACGCTTGCTTGATTGTTTTTTTAATAACATTTTAAACCTCCTTTTTAATGAATAATGATTAAATGAATGGACTAAACTACTTAGTGGAATTCCTGTAGCATGACGAAGCAGTAAGTCGTGATATTGCATGGTTTTGCTTAACAAAGACGTCTCTTTATCAGCAATAAACTCATGATTTTCTTGAATTTCTTTTTTTAACAGCCATAAAATAGGGTTAAACCATTGGAAAATGATTAACAGATGAATGAAAAGCACATCAAAGCTGTGTTTTTGTTTCACATGTACTTTTTCATGATAAAGAATCTGTTGATTGTCAAAATCATCATAAGATGAAGTATTCATATATATTTGATTGAAAAATGAAAATGCAGTATTTTCTTTATCAATATGATAGATTTTAATACCATCAATTTGTTTACATGAATCTATATTTTTTACAAACTTTTTTACAGTGGTTATTTTTTGGATAAAAAATAGTGTAGTAACTCCTAACCCTATTAAATAGAAAATCATTAGCCAAGGCAGTTTTTGTTTCTCAACTGTCGGGCTCATTGTTTCTATGATAAAAGGTTTTAGTTCTGTAATCGGATTGTTATATATTTCGCTTGTTATTTCAATATGTATCAATGGGATAATGTATGAAATAATCGGAATAAGCAATAATAAAAACCGATTGATTTGAAAGAATGTTTCTTTCCGAAACAACATTTGATATAACAAGAATAGTACTGTTATAATCATGGTTGATTCCAAATGATATTGCCATAAATTATTCATCGTTTTCTTGTTTTTTGCGGTTAATTTCTTGTTCAAACATTTGTTTTATAGCTTCCAAATCTTTTAAAGATACATCTTGTCCGGATGCAAAAAATGAGGCAAACTGTTGGGTAGAGTTTTCAAAATAGTTTCCCAAAAAGTTGGAAAAATAACGTTTCCGATATGTTTCTTTGCTGATAATCGGATAGTATTTATGGCTTCTACCATGTGTTTCGTGGGCTACGAATCCTTTTTTTTCTAATATTCTAATAATTGTACTTACAGTATTGTAAGCCGGTTTGGGGTTAGAGAGTTTTTCTAACACTTCATTTACAAATCCTATTTTTATGTCCCAAAGAATAATCATGATTTCTTCTTCGGCTTTTGTTAGTGATTTCATATCCATTACTTTCTTTTAAAACTAAACTTTTAGTTAATTATTGT
>PDWJ01001100.1_pt1 | contig 39611 bp, 30 predicted proteins | sample 1430881 | NCBI WGS metagenome assembly PDWJ01 (sample SAMN01162460, study PRJNA174530) | Oral metagenome, whole genome shotgun sequencing project. | biome: Marine environment; feature: Marine mammal; material: Swab sample of the gingival sulcus; isolation source: swab sample of gingival sulcus...
CCTCAGGAACACTAAAGGACGCCCGGCCGGTCTCGTCTGTCCTCGCACTGAGACCAACAGAGGACCCGGTGGCGGTGAACAGGGAGACAGGGACATCTGGTACAGCAAGCTCATCATCTGTCAAGACATACAGGACAAGCTCTCCATGGGGAATCACCAGGGAGACATCCTCCCAGCTGAACAGGGCTGACCAGTATGGTGAGCCCTGGTAATCAGCGCGTACCCTGTACCGCTGGTTAGGGACAAGGAGATGGGCCTCACCGTTTTCATCGGTGGTGGCCCTGATCCCTGTATCTATGCCTGACTCGGTGAACAGGGCGCAGGCTACTCCTGGTATGCCTTCCTCAGACTCGAACCCCTCTTCGAGAACAGTGACAGTCACCTCCTCATGCTCGATCATCACCGTGGCTGTGGTTGTTGCCGGCACCTCGATATGGTCAGACCAGTACTGGGCCCCCAGATACTCTACCCGTACCTGATAGGCGCCATCAGCAACAGTAAAACTGACCATACCGTTGGCATCGGTAACGGCCTGCTGATCGAGAGAGGTTCCAGAGGCATCGAACAGGGCGCAGGTTACACCGGCAAGGACAGTGGCCTCACCAGCCCGGACCGTTACCGCCAGGGTATCGCCGCCAGTGTGCAGGGGGATATCGGTGACAGTGTGGGCGAGTACCTCATGGGAGGCCCAGAGCTGGTCCCCTTGATAGTCTGCCCTGAACCTGTAGAACCCTGCAGGCAGCTGAAACTGTACAGTGCCGTCTGCCCCGGTTAGCCCGGTAATGCCCAGGTAGCTGCCTGCTTCGCTGAACACGTAAACCGGCACAGCTTCGGCTGCATTGCCAAGGTGTATCCGGGCCCGGCCTTCATCGATGATGGCGGTCACCTCGTTGCTGGTGAACGGCTCACCCATATACTGTTGACCAAGATAATCCAGCCGCAGCTTGTAGGCCTGGTAGGGCAGGGTAAAAAAGGCCTGGCCATTGCTGTCGGTGGTTACCGTGATGTTCTGGTAACTGTCAGAGGGGGTAAACAGATACACTGGCACCCCTTCAAGGGGAGACCTGTTGCCAGAGTACTCTGTCAGGGCGTTCACCCTGACCAGCCTGTGCTCTATGGTCATGGTGATGTCGGTATCGTCCGGGACAGTGAACGGCTCGGTCCAGTACTGATAGCCAAGATAATCGACACGTACCTTGTAGGTACCATCGGCAAGGGCAAACCCGGCCTGGCCGTTATTATCGGTGTTGGCATATTCACCGAGATATGTCCCGGCCTCACTGAACACATAGGCCCGTACTCCCACCAGTGGGATCTCGTCATCCTGGCCAACCGTAAGAACAACAGAGCCACCGCCGGTGGAGATATGCACCGGGTTGTCCTGATGCGCCACCAGATCAAGGGCCTCGCCCCAGTACTGGCCGCCCTGATAGTCTGCCCTGAACCGATAGGCCCCGGCCGGAAGGGCAAAGGCCACCAGGCCCTGAGCATCGGTTGTGCCGTTCATGTTGAGGTAGGTTCCTTCGCTGGTGAACACATAGACCTTGACATTGTCTACCGGTATGCCGGTCCTGGTCACCTCCACAGTGGCAATGCCGTGATCGATGCCGATGGTTGCAGCTTCCCAGGTGGTGTCTGCTGACCAGTACTGCTGGCCCAGGTAGTCGGCGCGGATCCGATATGGCCGCTGCGGGACACGGAAGACAGCCTCGCCAGCAGCGTCTGTCTGGGCGGTGAGGTGCAGGTAGCTGATTCGATTGATTATACGACTTATTTCAGCTTTATTCACGCTCTATTCTGTTATCAATTGATATACTGTGCTCGTAGAAATAAAAAAGAGAAATATAAATAATAAAAATCTTACATTTTTGTAGCTAATCAATCTCCCCGTAACTAAATAATAAGTATTGATAAAAGGCATAAACGAATATATTATCATTATAACTTTAATAAAAACATAGCATGTATTTTTATTGTAAAAAATCCATATCATAAAAATTACAAAAATTAACTCTATGTACTTATTTATTTCTATTGAAATAAATAATAAATTGAATAAATAAATAAAAAAAATAAGAGGAATAATAGCAAATACAACAAATTTTAAAAAGTATTTATTTGCGAGAAAATATTTCAGCGGATATTTTCTTATATTTTTATAAACACAATGCAATTGCTTCTTGTCTATTTCGCATGGTTCCTGGCTATGTAGACGATCTATCTTTGAAAAATCCACTGAAACCGCCTTCGTGAAGTTAACTTTGATCCGTTAATCACTATGCCCATCAGGAACTAGAAGCCGGCAATGAATCGGTTTCTTATTGAATATGAAGACCGATTCTCTGCTATGTAACGAAAATGACAGTTACACAAAATACTTTACAGAGTCTTACTCTGGGAACTGCTGTCCTTCCCCTCCTTCTTATTTCCCATGCTTTATTTTTTTGGTGATATAACCTCCATGCTCAACCAATTAAGCAATTCACAAGAGTACATTTTATCCAATAACCAAGGACTAACAAGCATAAGCACTCCAGCAATAATCATTATGTTTGTTACTCCTAAAAAAGATAAAGCAATACAAGTTGTTATTGTTATAGTTTCAATTATGATCCATTTTTTCTTTTTCATGCTCATAATTGGGGTTCTATTTTAATTGCCATCCTCATTGCTACAACAGCTTTCAGTTCTTAATTGATCTGCAAACCATTCTTTTGAAATCCATGAATATCCGGAAAATGCATCACCTGAGGCAGAGGCTCTCCCTTGTGGGCCGTGAATTTGAGGTGTAGTTGCTTGCCCAAGAGTAATGTTATAAGCGGAGTAGCCTACCGGACCCGCCGAACCACCAGCAGATAGTAGATAAGCATTTCCCTGAAGATTATTTAAATTAGGGCTTCCCCAACTTAGGCTATCACTTAACTCTATATTGAAGTAATTGACTTCAAAGGGTATTCCGTATGATGCTCCTGCAAGCATACTTACTACTTCTCCACGTTGACGTTTCCCGTCAACACAATCGGTCCAGACTTTACATCTCAAAACTCCGGCTCCTACACCAAATCGTCCTCCAGAAATATAACGGCAATAACCATAATATTTCCACAAACCTGTAGGATCCACCGCATTCACCGGATCATTTTGGACATACGCATAGAGGTTCAACCCACCTCTCAGCCCAATGGGGTCGAGACTCAGATAGCGTCCGGTTTGTGGATCATAGTAGCGGTGGTGGTTGTAGTGGAGTCCAGTTTCATTGTCATAATACTGGCCCGGGAATCTGTCATATTTTGCGGCACATGGATATCTATGTAAGTTAACAATGTTTTGTTGTTATTTTCGCTTTGCTGTGTATAAGCCAACTGCAATATTGAAAATACCAACAAGCAAAATGCCAATCCAGAATTTGCTGGAAGATTTCAATAAATTTGAAAATGCTTGCTCATCTTGAGTTAATGGCTCGGCAAGATATATCGCGAAACCACTGAAAATTAAAAATAGTCCCCAGATCAGATGGTTTATATTCGTTTTCGGTTTAAAGATGTTGTGCGTAACCCAATAAGCACCTCTATAGAAGATCGATTTATCTTTGAAATATTTGCTTGTCATAACGACTGAACCAATAAACACAAAGAAAACAGTTCCATATTGAGAGTTTTCCTCAAAAAGTAAGCCTAAAATTAATAATACAGAAGTAAAGGCCACAAAGAATATATCTATTGTTCGCCAGTTCATGTTAGTCGTCTTCACCATAGCAGCAGTCAATTTCCCAATGATTTACAGGAATATCGTCATTCATGAACGTATACCCCCAGAAAGCGTCTAGAGAGGCATCAACACCTGTCTGTTCACCAAAACCGGAACTATATATGGAACCCAACTTGATATCAGCCCACGAACCGCCGAAACTTGACACAGCACCACCTCCCGAGTATAAATGCGAGGGTCCTAATAATGCACTTCCATTGGGATAGGCACTGCCCCCATTTCCTCGATCATCAAACGTAGTAGAAAAGTACGTCAAACCACCTGGAAGTCCTCCTGTAAAACCAGCTAGAATCGTCTCCGTCATCCAGATGTCCTTCTTGTTATTTCTTTTACAGGGACCTTCAACACGGCATTTCAGTACACCACTTCCGACAACTTCACCACCAGCTATATACCTGCAAAATGCTTTATATCGCCAAAGACCTTCCGGATCCACCGCATTCACCGGATCATTTTGAACATACGCATATAAATTCATTCCCCCAGCAAGTTCAATGGGGTCGGGACTCAGATATCGTCCGGTTTGTGGATCATAGTAGCGGTGGTGGTTGTAGTGTAGTCCAGTTTCATTGTCATAATACTGGCCCGGGAACCTGAAGCGGTGATCCAGGTCACCGGTTATGATGGTAACCTCGCCAAACGGTTTTTCTTCTCCCTGCCAGACAACAGCTCCAGTATGGTTCGTAACCAGCTGGGCCGTTCCCAGGTGATCCGAGATATACCAGTACACTCGGGCCGTGTCAGTGAGCTGGCGATTGGCTGGCGGAGAGAGCATGCCAGTGAGGGACAGGCCATTGAAGGCAGCAGGGGTTGATAGATCGGCGCCTCACCATCGTGGCGAAGGGGAGAGGGGTTGTTGGTCAGGGCATCCTCGCTCAGAAAAAACTCATAGCTCTGCTGCTCATAAGGCAGGATATTGAGCACCTCGCTCCAGTACTGCTCACCATCAACGTCAACCCGGGCCTGGTAACTGCCCTCAGGAACACTAAAGGACGCCCGGCCGTAACGCGCAAGAAGTTGTCTCCGGGCGCATATCGGCGACACGACTTAGCGATAGGTAAAGGTTGTGGTGTTGCCACGGCGGCCGATCTTGACTGTGCCGCCTTTGACCAGTGCTCCGAAAAGGATCTCTTCGGTGAGCGGATCCCCTATCTCCTGCATGATCAGCCTTCTGAGCGGGCGGGCACCAAAGGCAGGGTCATAGCCCTGGCGGGCCAGCCAGCGTCTGGCCGCGTCGGTGAGGGTGATCTCCACCTTTTTTTCTGCGAGCTGTTGCTGCAGCTCGCCCACCATCTTCTCCACCACCTGTTCAACGGTCTTGAGTTCCAGGGGCTTGAAGGTGATGGTTGCGTCCAGACGGTTGCGGAATTCCGGAGAGAACAGGTTCTTGATGGCTTTCTGTTCCTTGCCCCTGCTGTCACCGATAAAGCCGATGGCCCGTTCATTCATCTCGCGGGCGCCGGCATTGGTGGTCATGATCAGGATGATGTTCCTGAAGTCGGCACGGCGCCCCGAGTTGTCGGTGAGCGTCGAGTGGTCCATGACCTGGAGAAGAATGGCAAACACGTCCGGATGGGCCTTTTCCACCTCGTCGAGCAGGAGCACGGCATAGGGATGTTTGCGGACCGCATCGGTGAGCAGCCCGCCCTGGTCAAAGCCCACATACCCGGGAGGTGCGCCGATGAGGCGCGCCACTGCATGCTTTTCCATGTACTCGCTCATGTCAAAGCGTTCAAAATGAACGTTAAGGGCCTGGGCAAGCTGGCGGGCTACCTCGGTCTTGCCCACACCGGTGGGTCCGGCAAACAGGAAGGCACCGGTGGGCGCCTGTGGATTCCCCAGCCCGGCCCGCGAGCGTTTCACCGCCCTGGCAAGGGCGTCCAGGGCCTCATCCTGCCCGAAAATAAAGCGCTTGAGCCTGGGTTCCAGGTCGATCAGGTCGCTGACATCGTTCCCTGACCTGGTGGAGATCGGTGCCCGGGCGATTTTCGAGACGATTTTTTCCACATCGCGCACCATCACCGTACGGCCAGTCTTGTTTGCCAGCCTGAAGGCCGCACCAACTTCGTCAAGGACGTCGATGGCCTTGTCCGGGAGAAAGCGGTCGTTGATGTAGCGTGCTGCCAGCTCGGCAGTGGCGTGGATAGCCGGCCGTGAGTATTTGATCTTGTGATGTTTTTCGTAGCGACTCTGGAGCCCGCTAAGGATGCGGGTGGTATCCTCCACCGACGGCTCTTCAATGTCGATTTTCTGGAATCGGCGGGAAAGGGCCCGGTCCTTTTCTATGTGGTTTTTGTGCTCTTCGTAGGTAGTGGAACCGATACAGCGGATGGTCCCTGCCTGAAGCGCCGGTTTCAGCAGGTTGGAGGCATCCATGGAGCCGCCGCTGGTGGCGCCGGCACCGATAATGGTGTGCATCTCGTCGATGAAGAGGATGGCGTTTTCCCGGGCTTCGATCTCGGCAACGACCTCTTTGAGGCGTTTCTCAAAATCCCCCCGATACTTGGTGCCGGCCACCAGTGTGCCGAGGTCGAGCATGTAGATTTCGGCACCGCTGAGCAGGTCTGGCACCAGATGTTTCTTGTGTGGCCGCTTTTTGCCCCGTTCCTCTTTGTCGTCGTGAATACGCAGGGCCAGCCCCTCGGCCATGGCAGTCTTTCCCACGCCGGGTTCGCCCACCAGCAACGGGTTGTTCTTCTTTCGCCTGCACAGCACCTGCATCATGCGGGCCAGCTCATGGTCCCTGCCAATGAGCGGATCAATGGCGCCCTCGGCAGCCCGCTGGGCAAAGTTGATGGTGTATTTTTTCAGGGCTCTTTCCCCTGTTTCCTGGGGCTTGACCGGCTTGCCGTTGCTGGAGGGGGCCTGGCGCAGCGGTTCGGCCTGGAGGTTGTCAGGAAGGCCGTGGCTGATGTAATCGACAACCTCCAGCCGACCTATGCCCTCGGTGCCAAGAAAGTAGACGGCATGGCTGTCTGATTCGGTGAAGATAGAGACCAGGACATCGCCGGTATCCACCTCTTTTTTGCCGCAGCTCTGCACATGGTTGACAGCCCGCTGGAGAACCCGGTTAAAGGCAACGGTCTGGGAGGGTTCTGCGGCTTTGACCTTGAGCACCGGCATGCCACCTTCGAAGAATCGCTCCAGTCGTCCCTTGAGGCTCTCGCTGTTGCCACCGCATTTGGCGATAATATGGCGGGTAAGATCGTCATGGAGGAGCCCGTAGAGCATGTGTTCAACCGTGACATACTCGTGGCGGTGATTTTTGGCTTCTCTGATGGCCTTGATCAGGGCGACTTCCAGTTCTTTACTGAGCATGATCTCTCCTCTTTCTCCTCTCATAAACCGGGGTGACCTTGATCTGCATGAGTGTCAACTGTCCTTTTCGAGGGAACAGCGCAGCGGAAACTGCCGACTTCTGGCCTCGGCGTGAACGATGGCAATCTTGGTTTCGCCGATCTCCCTGGTGTAGATGCCGGCAACACCATGTCCCCGGTGATGCACGTTGAGCATGATCCGGGTGGCCTCTGTGCTGCTCCTGTTGAACACGGTCTCCAGGATCATAACGACGAACTCCATGGTGGTGTAGTCGTCATTATGGAGAAGAACCTTGTACATGGGAGGTTCCTGTACTGCCTGGTCGTCCCTGGTGAGGGTGTCGCTGTGCAGAGATGTTTTGCCGTTACCCATGAATGTTGTGTACGAGTGATGTTGCCGCTGATGTAAATAGTATAGCCCACTTCAGGGCCAGGGGTGAAGGATTCCTGACATCTGGGGGCGTTTTTCTTCGGGTATCCTTTGCAGTGGCGGTGTTACCCGCCATCCACGGGGTATTTCCCTGTCTGTAAGGTAATACTCCCGGGTGATTTTTCAAGATCACCGGTTTATCCTGGCTGCGCAGGGCCCTTTCTGGTGAGCATCTCGATGAGCAGATGACTGATCACCGTTCTCGCATCCACAGGTGAGCCCTTGAGGCGGAGTTCAGCGGTGAGCAGCAGCCGCAGACAGCGGCTCAGATGACCAAGGCTAAAGCCGGCAGCAGTCTTGAACTGCATGAACACCGCATAGGGATGGCCACTGAACTCCTTACCCCAAATTTCGTGCCCTTTCAACCTGGGCAGGCAGTCCCGCTGAAAGGCCCCGGCACTGATTGACGGACGAAAACCCGACTCGGGTTGCTCCTGAAGGGCCCGGCAGAGCAGGAGAGCCCTGACATGGTTGCGCAGGGTCGCGACAATGGCCAGGCTGTGGGTTCCGTTTTCCTGGAGGCGCTGGGCAATACCCAGGGCCTGGGCAAGATCCTTTTCACCAAAGGCGCCGGTAAGCTCAAACAGGGCCTCCTGCCGGGTTCGGCCGACCAGGGCGTCGAGGTCGCGCTGGTCAATGCGGGGGGCATCACCCACTCCCAGGCAGAGCTTTTCCGCCTCGGTAACTGCGGCAACCGGATGAAACCCCACCCGTTCGAGGAGACGCTCCATGAGCCGGGGCTCGATGGTCTTGCCGAACCTTGCCAGGGTGGCGTTTACCAGGTCGGCAAGGACGGCATTCTGGGCATTCCGCGCCCTGGTCGAGGCCCCCTGTTCGACGCTCAGGTCAACCAGGGTATGAGCGGTCTTGAAATATTTGAAGAGTTTTTTGCGCTTATCCACCTCTTCGGCCTGGAGAAGCAGCAGGTTATTTGCCGGGAGACCGGCTTTCAGGGCTTTCTCCAGTTGTGCGCCGGTATCCTTGCCTGATGGCGTCGAGGCAGGGGGATGTTCGGCCAGGAGCTGGTCAGCCCAGTACAACTCGTCGGTGGGGCGGGCAAAGCCAAAGGCCTTCTGCCAGGCTGGCCCGGCAATCTCACTGAGTCGCTGCTCCTCCGGTTCCAGGCCGCCAGCCTCGAGCATGGCCCAAAGATAGCGGCTCGCCTGCTGTTGACGATCAGCGGCCTTTGCCTTGAGCGCCCGGTTCCACAGCGAGACGCAGACATTTTTGGAGTGAAAGAGGCGGCTGTCAGTGATCCGGTACACCTGGCGACCCGGCAACAGGCTAAAGCTCCTGAGCCTGGCAATGGTGGCATTGATATCCTCGCTATCGCCGTCAATGGGATGGACAGTGCCGCCACCCTCAAGCAGCACCTGCTCGAGGCGCTCCATGGCATCGCGGCAGAGGTAACGCTCACCAAAAAAGAGATAGACGCAGGCAGGTTCCTGGCGGGCGTCGGCAAGCAGGGCATCAATGGTGTCACGGTAGTAGGCAGGCATGGGTTATCCCTGAGTATTGTCGCGTTCTTTGCTGGCCAGACTGCTACGCCTCTGGTATACAGGCATATTCTGACCTGTGGTCCAGAAGGCTCCCTGTCGGGTCGCACCATAGCGTTGCCTTGAGCAGAGGGCAGGGGAGCAGTGGTAAGGCGCAAGGAGTGAAGATGTTTGCGGAGGACGGGTTACGTGCATAGGACAAGAGAGGATGGCCGCACTGCGGTATTGATTTCCCGGGGGGCGCTGTTGTGCGCAGCGGCGCTCTGGGGGAGTTCCTTTGTTGCCATGAAATACGCCTTTCAGGCCCTTGATCCCTGGGTTGTGGTGTTCGGAAGGCTACTGGTTGCCTCAATCTGTCTGCTGCCTTTTCTGCCGTCGTTCTTTCGGCTGCCGATCCAGCGGCGTCATGTGCTGCCGCTGCTGGCCATGGCCCTGTGTGAGCCCTGCCTGTACTTCATCTTTGAGGCCGCAGCCCTGGAACGCACCACTGCCTCCCAGGCGGCGATGATAACCTCGATGCTGCCGCTTTTGGTGGCGCTGACCGCTGCCCTTTTCCTGGGTGAACGCCTGAGCAGGCAAACCATGATCGGCTTTGCGCTGGCCGCTGCCGGAGCAGTCTGGCTGAGCCTGGCAGCGCAGAAAACCGAGATGGCTCCAGCGCCGGTGCTGGGCAATCTCCTCGAATTCTCTGCAATGACCTGTGCCACAGGATACATTATTTTACTGAAATATTTAAGCAGAGATCTGCCCCCACTTTTTCTTACCGCAGTGATGTGTTTTGTGGGGGCGCTGTTTTTTCTGCCCCTGCTGGCCATGCCTGGCGTGGAGCTGCCGACCACCATTCCCGGGGAGGGCCTTGCCGCTGTCCTGTATCTGGGCATGTGCGTGACCATCTGCGCGTATGGGTTGTATAATTTCGGCGTCAGCAGGGTCCCCGCGAACCAGGCTGCCGTATATATCAACCTGATCCCGGTATTCTCCATCGTCCTGGGCGCCCTGTTTCTGGGGGACCGGTTCACCCCCTGGCAGATGGCCGCCTGCCTGCTGGTCTTTACTGGAGTGTTGCTCAGTCAAAAAAAGCAGCCAACAAAAAAGGGAGCGGCACATGGCTAGAGTGCTGATCGTCACCGGCATCCTCTGTATGGTTCTGGGGCTGGCCTGGCCTTGGTTGAAACATCTGCCCCTGGGGCGTCTGCCCGGAGATATTGCCATCAGCCGGGGAGATGTTCACCTCTTCTTTCCCGTGACAACCTCCATCCTGATCTCCCTGCTCCTGTCCCTGCTGTTCTGGTTGTTCAAAAAATGACGCCGGTAACAATCCGGGCGTACTGCCGTCACTGCCAGCAGGAGCATGTTCTCGATACCCTTGCCGCGCAACCCGCTGCCAGCAGGCTGATGAACAGCCTCGACAAACACCGCTGCCTCGACTGGCAGTATTGCCAGGACAGGGGAACAGCGGCCAGGGCTCTGTCGACCGCACCGCTCTTTGGCGCTGACCGGGGAAAGATGTTTGGGGTCCTGCTCTGCCGGGACAGCCTGGATCGCGAGGTACTGCTGAAGGGGTTCAGTGGCCAGTATTGTCGGCAATGGTTGGTTAGTGGCTGGGTCGGCCCCCTGTTTAATGTCGCTGACTTTGCGGCGATGAGCACTCCGGTTGACAGGAGGATCAAGGTCCTGGACGCCTGCATCCGCCAGGCAAGCGGTGAGGCCCTCCACCAGGCCATACTTGAGCGACGGGCGCTTTCCAGGGAGCTGACCAGAGCGGTGCACGGCCTTTACCGGCTCCATAATTTTCGGGGCGAGCGGGCCGGCCTGCAGGAGGCCTGGTGCAGGGAGGGCGGTCTGCCCACTGGCAGCGGTGACTGTTGTGCACCAAAACTCCTCAATTACGCAGCACTAGCCGGTCTCAGGCCGGTGAGTCTGAGCGAGTTTTACTGGGGAAGGGAAACCCGGTCAGGGAGCCGTCAACATGGCTGCTTCTATCCTCCCTGTCAGGAAAAATGCGCACCTCTGCTCGGGTGGATGCTCTGTGGGCTCGAGCGGCAGGCCACCAGACAAGCTTGAGCTTTCTGTGCCAGCCAGGAAAGCCAAAAATTCTTACCAGCAGGACAAGAAAAAACAGTGCAAGGAGAAAAAAGTGGGCACCATTGAGCAGGTAAAAGAAAAAACAGGTACGGCGCTCAAGGTCATTGCCCATGACGATCACCTGGTGGTGGTCGACAAGCCCTCGGGACTGCTTGCCGTCCCCGGCAGAGGACCAGACCGGCAGGATTGTGTGACCCGCAGGGTGAAACGCCTGTTTGCCGACGTTCTCGACCAACCCGCGGTACATCGGCTCGATATGGATACCTCGGGGCTCATGGTCCTGGCATTGACGGCCGAGACCCACAGATATCTCTCCCAGGCCTTTGCCCAACGGCAGGTGGAAAAGCGCTACGAGGCGATACTCGATGGCACTGTGGACGGACGCGAGGGTGAGATCGTTCTGCGGTTTCGTCTCGACCCGGATAACCGGCCACAGCAGGTGTACGATCCTGTGCAGGGGAAGGAGGGGATCACCCGCTGGTGTTTGCTGGGGGAAACAGCAGGACGCAGCCGTGTGCTTTTCATGCCGCTGACCGGGCGGACCCACCAACTGAGGCTGCATGCCAGCCATCGGCAAGGCCTGGGCGTACCCATTGTTGGTGACCGGCTCTATGGTTCACCCCGGCCGGGTGAACGCCTGCATCTGCATGCAACCTTCCTCGCCTTTGTCCATCCCGGGCTGAACCAGCGGGTGGAATTTCACTCTGCAGCGCCGTTTTAAGGCTGGTCTGGCTGGGTTGTCTCGCAGAGGCTGGTGATCTTTGTCGTTGGTGTTTTCAGACGCAGCCGTAGCCCTGTTTGAAGGAGATCCGGATCTGCAACGAGGTCGCGGTTGAGAAGAAACAGTGCCTTTTTCGCCTTTTCATTGCAGAACAGCCAGTCAGCAATCGTACTGAAGGAGTCGCCGGCACGGACCACATAGAATCCAGTAGCGAGTACCTGGGTCCGTTTCTCTGCAGAGTAGCGATTTTCCGGGACCGGGACTGTTTCATCAGGAGGTGCCACCTTTGGGGTGAGCGTCGGCGATGGGTCAGGCTGTGGATCATCTGCAGGAGAAGGGATCGGCACGGCAGGTTGGTGCGTCTCTGCTGTTTGGCGGGAAGACTGTCTGTTCTCTGGTCGGGGTATCGTAACTTCTCTGACTGCTGTGGTTGCAGGCTCAGTTTCAGCTGTTTCCTCTACCCTTGCCGGGGGCTCGGTTTTGGCAATCTCCCTGGGGGGCAGGCTTGTTGTCAGTGGCGGAGGTGGCGGTTCAGTGGTAACTGTCATTTTCTCCGGTGTGATAAGATCTTCTGGTATTTTTGAGAAAAATGGCAATTCCTTGACCGGCAGCAAGATGGACAGCACCCCTCCACCCAGTACCAGGAGAACCAGCGTGAGGATTGTTACTGATAATCGTTTTGAGGACTTTTGCGGAGGTGGGGCTGGTGGTGGGTCTGCGAGGATGCGCTGCCGTCTGCCACGCACGGCCTCGGTGAGTTCGATGGCTGATTTGGTTAAATGGAGGCGGTCAGTCAGGCCGGGAAGATCCACAGCAATGGCATAGGCCTGCTCATATTGGGCCTTTGCCTGCCGTAATTTACCCTGCATCTCCAGGTGCTCTCCTTTGACGACCAGCTGCAAGGCCGAAGAGGTAAGCTCGTGTACCTCTTCGGCAAGCATTTCGTCATCGAGCTTTTCAATCTCCAAGTTCAGGAGTGTTTTCGCCTCGAACAGTTTTTTCTCGTGGATACAGGTGCGGATTTTTTCTTCAATGGCGTGTGGTCCTTTGGCCATTCTGGCCTCCTTGCTCAACGGGACATTTCTTTGTTTTTGTTATTTGTTGGTGGTTGTTATAGCTATGAGCATACAGAATACATCGACAGGCTGGAGATTCACCTGCACAACCAGCTGGTTGATGTCTTACCGTGAAACTTGCAATGTTTGCAAGCGGGAATCCGGGCGAAAAAAAGACTGCTCATTCATATGCCCTTGATGCTCAGGCCTGGTGACAGGTCCTCTGCAACGCCTACACAAGCAGCACCTCCACCCAGTTTTTTTGCAAAAAAAATCAGTTCCCCGCGGTTACGTGTAAAATCTCATTGACTGTAGACCGAAAAGTGGTGGAGTATAAGTATAAAGGTGTATCCCATCGGGCTTATCAGCAAAAAAACACTTGGTTTTTCTTTGTTATGAAAACGATTTTTGCCCAGTTAGTCTTCTTTTTTCAGAACAAGACAACGCAGCGTAACTTCGCAGTGCTCTGGAAGTTTTTTGCCTTTCTTGGCTGTATTGTCATCGCGTATTCGGTCCTGTTTCATCTGTTAATGATGTATGAAGGTCGTTATTACAGCTGGGTCACAGGCTTCTACTGGACCATGACTGTGATGTCGACGCTGGGGTTTGGTGACATCACCTTTCATACCGATCTGGGCCTGTTATTCACCATGCTGGTGCTGGTTTCCGGGGTACTGTTTTTTTTGATTATGCTACCGTTTATCTTTATTCAGTTTTTTTATACTCCCTGGTTGGAGGCCCAGGAAAAGGCGAGAACCCCGAGAGAATTACCAGAAAACATCCAGGGGCACGTTATCATCACCAATATTGATCCTGTTTCCACCCGTCTCATCGAGCGGTTGATCAAGCAGCAGATCCCTTACGCCATTGTTACCGCTGATACACAAAAAGCCACGGAACTGCACGATCAGGGGTACTCGGTGGTTATCGGTGAGCCAGACAAGGCCATCACCTATGAGCGCCTCCGGATACAGAGGGCAGCGCTGGTGGTGGTGACAAATGATGATCTGATGAGCACCAATATCGCCTTTACCATCCGGGAGGTGGATGAGGTGGTGCCCATTGTCACCGATGCCGATCAGGCCAACTCCATTGATATCCTTGAGTTCAGCGGTAACACTTCTGTCTTCGAGTTTACCCGTATGCTTGGCGAATCTCTGGCACGCCGGACCCTGGGCGTGGGAATGAACACCAATGTCATTGGCCGCTTTGACGATATGGTCATCTCGGAGATGCCGGCAATGGGCAGTGAGCTGGCGGGAAAAAGCCTGATCGACTCGGGGATTCGCCGGGAGACCGGGGTAACAGTGATCGGTTTGATGGAGAAGGGCAAGTTTAAGCCGTCGACGCCCAGGACCGTCATCGCACCACATACGGTTTTACTGCTTGCCGGATCCTGTCAGCAGCTTGCCGCCTTTGACCAGCGTTTCAGCGCACCGGTTCAGAGAAACTTTCAAGAGACGCAGGTCCTCATTCTTGGTGGTGGCCGGGTCGGTATGGCCGCCGCCGCAACCCTTGCCGAGCACGGCATCAGTTATCGTATCATCGAGAAGGATCCTGACAGGGCTAACGAATCGGGAAGCGCGCATCTCATCGTCGGTGATGCCGCTGACATTGCCGTCCTCAAAGAGGCGGGGATCGAAACTGCCAAGACCGTGATCGTCACCACCCACAGTGATGAGATGAATATCTATCTCACCTTTTACTGCCGCCAGCTCCGCGGCGATATCCAGATTATCAGCCGGTCGATCCTGGAGAGCAACGTTGCCAAGCTGCACATGGCAGGTGCCGACCAGGTGATGTCCTATGCCTCACTGGGTGCCGGCAAGATCTTTCAGCTGCTCAAGCCCGACGAGGTCTCCCTGTTCACCGAGGGGCTGGTGGTTTTCAATGCAAAGGCTGGCGGCATACTGCGCGACAAGACTATCCTCGAGAGCGGTGTCCGCGAGAAAACCGGCTGCAGTATCATTGCCATTCGCCACGATGAGCGGATGATCGTCAGTCCACCACCGGAGACCAGGCTGGCCGCCAGCGACGAGCTCGTCCTTATCGGGACACCGGAAAACGAGCAGCTCTTTCTTGATCTGTAAAAAAAAACTGCACCTGTCTGCGGAAGAGAAGCAGACAGGCAGGGCTGTTCTTCAGGGTAACAAGCACGGGGGCCGAGCTGCCCAGCCCAACCCCCGTGTCTGCGTAGCAGCCCAGACGCAGCTTACTGCCAGTATTTCTGCAGGTATTTTCTTTCAACCAGTCGAATAGACTGGGGGTCAAGCTGATTACCGGCAAGGCTGAACTGGATCAAATCATTTTTGTACGGAAACTTCTTGGGACTGCTGAAGGTGAATGTCTGGGACTTGTCCTTGGTTATGACGACATAGTCGTACATGTTGGCAGAGGCGTTGTAGACCCGCTCTGTCATGACACCCTGGAGCATATTGCCGGAAGCCATGGCAGCCTGCTGGCTGCCCTGGACGGCGAGAGAACCACCGGTTCCAAGGCCGCCGGCAACGCTCTGGGCCTTGTATGCCTTGACAGCTCGGATCAGATTGTTGAAGGAATCGGTAAACGCCGCCACGATCACCTTGCCCTCAGGGGTGTTGCCATAGGCACCGGCACCGACGCCAACCGTGCTAAACAGTCCACCGAGCAGGTTGAAGTCCATGTTTCTGGCGCTGCCTTCTGCTGCGGCCAGCTGGACACCGGAGCGATTCTCAACGAGGGTCAGGACGGTGCTGGCGTCACTGGTACTGAGTCCACCGGCAATAGCTCCGGCCACAGAACCGAAAAGACCGCCTATAACAGCCCCTGCTCCGCCGGTATTATCGGCGCTGAAGGTGATCGACGGGGTCACCGTATAATCGGCGGCAACCATTTGCCCTTTCCCGAAATTGGAGCCGGAACGCATTTCGCCACTCTGCATCAGCTCCCTCTCCTGCATCATCTGGTCCATGGCCCTTCCTCGTTCAACAATCACAAAGCAGTTGGATTGCTGGGCCAGCAGGCGGATAACCGGAACCGTTGATGGCAGTCGTAGATCTCTGGTCAGGTAATAATACCAGTGCGCATGTTGATCTTCATAGATAGCCATTGTCCCTAATGTCGCTGAGCAGCGCTCCAGATCGGGGTTGGCGTTCTGGGCGTTGACACCGCCTACAGCTCCGGTGGCCGTGGTTTTTGCAGCGCTCGACCCGGTTTTCATGGACGACATGCACCCGGAGATCATGAGCGAAAGACTACAGATAAGTACCATTAACAGAGACAGGAATTTCTTGTTCACAGTCTTGCTCCTCAGTTTTTTGTTGAAGTTCGAGAGGCCCGTTCCAGGGATTTTAAAAGATATTTTTTTCGTACCATCTTCGCCTTTACTTATTCCTGCTTGGATATCAAGTCAATGTCTGTGGTGAATTTTTGTAAAATTTCACCGCTGGTAAAAGCGTAGAGCAAAATGGTAGTGCTTGTCAACCTCCTGGACTCTCCTGAAAAATCTTGACGCAGACCAGACTTTTTCGTATCAAGAGTGTCTGTAGGAGCCGTGCCCCTGCCTGGCAGTATGGTCGACAAATCTCGAACATCTCGATGTAACACTGTTTTTTTTCTGGCATTACGCGCATGAATAGATTGCAATCTCGTTTTCAACAGCTCACCGATGAACTTGGCAAAAAGATTCTCGGTCAGCCGCAGCTCATCGAACGACTGCTCATCGCCCTTCTTGCCGACGGCCATCTACTGGTCGAAGGCGCGCCGGGTCTGGCCAAGACCAGGGCAATTCGTCACCTGGGCCGCTGCATCGAAGGGTCCTTTCACCGTATTCAGTTCACCCCGGACCTGCTACCGGCAGATCTCACCGGAACCGAGGTCTTTCGTCCCCAGGACGGGTCCTTCTCCTTCCAGCAGGGACCGCTGTTCCACAATCTGCTCCTCGCCGACGAGGTAAACCGGGCGCCGGCCAAAGTGCAGTCTGCCCTGCTCGAGGCCATGGAAGAACGGCAGATTACCGTGGGGCAGGCCAGCTATCCGCTCGATGACCCTTTTCTGGTAATGGCCACCCAGAACTCCATTGAACAGGAGGGCACCTACCCGTTGCCCGAGGCCCAGCTGGATCGTTTTCTCCTGCACGTACGCGTTGACTTTCCCGATATTGAGGTGGAACGACATATCCTTGGCCTGGCCAGAGATGAGGCCAGGGGCGAGATCAGCCGCACCGCGTTGTCGGAAGCTGCTTGTGCACAGCTTACCCGCGAGGAGCTGCGCCAGGCTCGGCTCGAAGTGCTTGCCCTGTATATGGCCGCTAACCTGGAAGAGTATCTTCTCCAGCTGGTACTGGCCACCAGGGATGCTACCCCCTGGGGTGAGGATCTTGTCACCTGGCTGGCCTGCGGAGCCAGCCCCAGAGCGAGTATCGCCCTGGATCGCTGCAGCCGTGCCCGTGCCTGGCTGCATGGTCGTGATCATGTGGTACCCGAAGATATTCAGGCACTGGCCGGTGATGTTCTTCGCCACCGGGTGCTCCTGAGCTACGAGGCTGAGGCCGAAGGCATCACCCCGGATCGCCTGGTCACTGAACTGCTGAACCGAGTACCCGTTCCCTGATGCAGGCTCCTGCCGCTGCCTCACCGGTTAGCATTGATCTGCCCCGCCTGATGAGTCTGCGTACTTCAGGCATTGCCCTGGAACCACCGTCCCATGGCAGCCGCGCCAGCCATTCAGGAGAATATCTTTCCCGCTCGCGTGGACGGGGCATGGAATTTGCCGAGGTGCGTGCCTACCAGCCCGGTGACGATGTCCGCACCATTGACTGGAAGGTGACGGCACGACGAGGTAGGGTGCACACCAAACTCTTTCACGAAGAACGGGAGCGGCCGGTGCTGCTGGCCATTGATTACCGGCGGCCGATGTTCTTTGCCACCCGCGGTCGTTTCAAGGCGGTTCTTGCCTCGGAACTGGCGGCGCGGGCAGCCTGGTCGGCATTGGCCGGCGGCAACCGGGTTGGTGGTTTTTTGTTTTCCGAAGAGCGCCATATTGAACTGCGGCCGGCAGGGGGGCATCGTGGCGTGCTGCGCCTCCTCCAGCAGATGGTGGCTGACCCTGTCTGGCAACGCCGCCCCCACGCACCGTTTGAACCACAGCAGCGCCTGGCCAACACCGTGAGCCGGTTGGCACGGGTGGTGCGCCCCGGCACTCTGGTGTGGCTGTTCAGTGACTGCGCCCAGTGGGATGAGGTGGTGGAGAAGCAGCTGGCGCTCATGAGCCGCCGTGCCGAGCTGGCCCTGTTGTTCTGTTTCGATACCCTCGAGGCCGACCTCCCGACACAGGGGCGTTACCGGGTGAGCAACGGCAGAGATGAGCTCACCGTTGTTACCGGCGATGTCCGGCTCCGTCGCAACTACAGGGCGCGGTTCCAGGAGCGACACCAGGCTATTAAGGCCTTTTGCCACCGGTATCGTATCTATTTCCGGGCAGTTGCCACCAGCGATGATCCCGAACAGGTAGACCTGCCCATGAACATGCGGAGGACACGTGCAACCCCTTGATCCTGCCAGCCTGGGTGCTTCATTGACGCTGCATGATATCCGTTTGCCGGCAGCACCGGGCTGGTGGCCGCCGGCACCGGGCTGGTGGCTGTTGCTGATGGTGGTCGTCGTTCTCCTCCTGGTTTTATGGCGGCTGGTGTGGCGCTGGCAGCGTCTGGGTTACCGGCGTCAGGCCCTTGCCCGCCTCCGGCAGCTGGAAGTGGCTGCAGACCTTGACCTGCCTGAGCTGCTCGCTGAGGTGTCAGCGCTGTTACGACGGGCTGCCCTGTGCGCCTATCCTGATGGCCGCAGCACAACCCTTGTCGGTGAAGAGAGGCTGCGCTTTCTTGATGCGGGGATCGGCACTGAAGCGTTCACCAACGGTCCTGGTTCCTGCCTGGCCGACGGCCCTTATGCGCCTTCCTGCTCCCCGGATATCCCGGGACTGATCGCGGTATGCCGCAGATGGCTGCAACAGCTGCCGCCGGAGGGAACACCGCGATGATACTCTTTGCCTGGCCCTGGGCTGTCCTGCTCCTGCCCCTACCATTGCTGAGCCGCTGGCTGTTGCCGCCGGCCAGAGCCGCTGAAGAGGCCGCCCTCTGGGTGCCACGGCTGGAGCTGTTTTCCGGCCTGGAGACGAGGCAGGGACAACGGCTGCGTTCGCTTTGGTACACAGGGTTGGCCAGCTGCTGCTGGCTGCTGCTGGTTTTTGCGGCCATGCGACCGCAATGGCTCGGTGAACCGCTGGCTCTGCCAGTAAACGGACGGAATCTGCAGCTGGCCGTAGATCTTTCCGGCTCCATGAAGATGGTCGATTTTGTCACAGGCAGACGGCAGGTTGCCCGGCTGGAAGCGTTGAAAGAGGTGGCCATCCCCTTTATCAACCGGCGTCACGGCGACCGGGTCGGTCTCATCCTCTTTGGTGATCAGGCCTATGTCCAGGCACCGCTCACCTTTGACCTGAAGATGGTCGTGCAACTCCTTCAGGAAGCCGCTGTGGGGCTGGCTGGCGAAAAGACCGCTATTGGCGATGCCATTGGCCTCGCCCTGAAAAGGGCGGCAGGAGAGAGCGGCCAGCGCGTGTTGATCCTGCTGACCGATGGCGCCAACACTGCCGGTGTCCTGTCTCCGCTCAAGGCTGCAGAGCTGGCCGCCCGCCAGGGCCTGAAAATTTATACCATTGGTATTGGTTCGGACCTGTTGCAGGTCAAAGGGCTCTTCATTAACCGCGCTGTCAATCCTGCCGCTGACCTGGACGAAGAACCCCTCGCCCGAATTGCTGAACTGACCGGTGGCCGCTATTTTCGCGCCCACGACAGTGACGAGCTCAAGGAGATCTATGCGGAACTTGACCGCCTGGAACCGGTCGAGCAGGAGCCGGAGCTGTATCGCCCGCTGACAGCCCTGTATCCGTGGCCGCTGGGGCTGGCCCTCGCAGGCGCTGTGGTACTGGTCGTGCTTGAACTGCGGAGGGGCACATGGAAGCAGGCATGAGCTTCCATTTTCTCCGGCCCTGGTGGTTTGCAGCCCTGGTACCGCTGCTGGCGCTGTTATGGCTGCTCTGGCGCCGCCGTCTGCGGAGTCTCAGCTGGGCCGAGGTCTGTGATGCCGCCCTGTTACCTCATCTGCTCATGAACAGGTCGTCTCGACGGCCCAGCTGGCCGATCTGGTTGCTGCTCACAGGGCTTGGCCTGGCAGTGATCGCCCTGGCCGGGCCAACCTGGAAACAGCGGCCACAGCCCCTGTTCCAGCAACAGACAGCCTTGGTGCTCTGTATGGATCTGTCGCGTTCCATGCTTGCCGCCGACCTCAAACCCAGCCGTCTGGTACGCATGCGTCTGAAGGCCGAAGATATTCTCAATGCGCGCACCGAGGGGCAGGTGGGGCTGGTTGTCTTTGCTGGCGCTGCATTTGCGGTGATGCCGTTGAGCAATGACCGTAACGGTATTATCAATCTGTTGCCTGCGCTCGACCCGGCCCTGATGCCGGTGCAGGGCAGCAATATCGCCCAGGCCCTGGAGATGAGTGTCGGACTGTTGCAGCGCGGCGGCAGCACCAGGGGAGCCGTCCTGCTGTTGACCGATGAGGATCAGCCTGAACAGGCCGTGGCAGCGGCGCAAAAGCTGCGAGCCGCAGGATACCGGCTGATGATACTGGGGATCGGCACTGCGGAAGGCGCGCCTATCCCTTTGGGAAATGGCGGCTTTTTCAAGGATCACCAGGGGAACCTCGCCCTGCCCGGACGTAATGGCGAAGGGCTGCAAAAACTTGCGGCAGCGGCTGGCGGCCTGTATGCGCCATTCACTGTTGATGACAGCGATTTTTCCCGACTGCTTGCCGATGAAGGGAATAACGGTATTGATTCAGCTAACAAAAACACTGACCGCCTTGGAGACAGCTGGCAGGAGGAGGGAGGCTGGCTGCTTATTCCCCTGGCACTACTGGCGGCCCTTGCCTTTCGCCGGGGCTGGTTGTTGGTGGTCCTCTTGATGCTTCCCCTGGATCAGGCCGAGGCCTTTACTGGGAAAGATCTATGGCTGCGGCCAGACCAGCAGGCATACCGTTCTTTCATGCGTGGTGATTTTGCCGGTGCAGCGAAACAGTTCACCGATGAACGCTGGAAAGCCGGAGCTCACTACCGTGAAGGCCATTTTGACCAGTCCCTGGAGCTCTTTCCGGAAATAACCGCAGATGACTGGTACAACCGGGGGAACAGTCTGGCACGAAGCGGTCGTCTGCAGGAGGCCATCAAGGCCTATGACAGGGCCTTGCAACTATGTCCAGATGACCGGCAAGCACAAGAGAACAGGGAGGTGGTCCGTAACGCCCTGAAACAACAGCAACAGCAGCAGGAACAGGAAGGTCCCCAGGGGGAACAGGGCAAGGAAACCGCCAGAGGAAGCACGCAGCAGCAGAAGCAGATGGACAACGACAACTCTCCTCAGCAAGGCAGCGAGGCTGGTGCACCGGCGCCGAAGCAGGAGTATAGCGAAGAGGAGAGTGCTGAGGCCTCTGCTGAAGAGGGAGAGCGGCACCAGGAGGAAGATCTGCAGGAGCAAGCATCCGAACAGGAGGAGAGCGACGAGAAGGGCGGTGACCCTCCGCAGCAGAAGGTTGAGCAGGAGATGGCCTCTCCAGAGGAGCGTGATACGCCTGGCCGGGCCGCTGATTTGACTGCAGGTGATGATTCTTTGGACGAAGAGGAGCGGGAACTGCAGGAGCATCTTGGCCGGATACCCGACGATCCAGGCGGATTGTTGCGGCGCAAGTTTCTCTACCAGTATCGCGATCGTCGTGGACAGCGGGAAGGTGAACGATCATGGTGAGAAGGGGGGGGACAACGCCCAAGAGGTACCTGCAGTTTGTTGCCGGTTTGCTGGCACTCCTGGTCCTGCCGGTGTCGCTCTCGGCGGCGACAGTGACGGCTGTGGCTGATCGCAGCCGTCTGCACGAAGGGGAGAGCCTGTTGCTCGAGGTTCAGGTGGAGGGCAAACCCCAGCAGCAGTGGGACAGCTCGGTGCTTGACCAGGACTGGGAGCTCCTTAATCATTCACAGAGCAGTCAGGTGCGGATGATTAACGGAGATTTCAGCCAGAGCGTCACCCACTCCCTGAGCCTGCTGCCGCGACGGACAGGCCTTCTGATCATTCCCCCGCTCTGTTTTGGGGCGGACTGTTCTGCCCAGCTGGAGATACAGGTCGAACAGGGCCAGAAACAGGCGGGCCGCGAACAGCGCCTCCTGCTGGAAGTGGAAACAGATGCCAGCAAGATCGTGGCCGGTTCCCAGCTTGTCCTGACGGTACGGGTGCTGTTTCGAAAAGAGGTGAAACCCGCCAGTCTGAGTGAACCTGAACCCGAGGGGGTAGAGGCTGAGACCCGGCGTTTTAGCAAGGATCAGAGTGGCGCTGTTGACCGTGACGGATACCGGTACCAGACGGTGGAGCGGCGTTACGCAATTTTTCCCGCTGAGCCAGGGACCCTCGTCATTCCCCCGCTGCGCCTGAGTGCGGAGGTGAGTACAAGAAATTTTCCGTTCGGTACCGGCCGTCGGCTTTATCGCCGTTCCGAAGCGCTTCAGATCACTGTCCTACCCCGTCCCGATGACCTTGGTGATCGCCCCTGGATACCGGCCAAGGACATGACCCTGGTGGATGACTGGCAGAAAAACCTGCCGGATTTGCAGGTTGGCGAACCTGTGACCCGGACGTTGACCCTGAACGTGGCGGGGCTGTCGGCAACCCGGCTGCCTGACCTGCATCTTCAGGTCCCCGAAAGCTGGAAGATGTATGCGGATCAGCCTGGCCGTCGAGATGGCGACAATGATGCCGGCATTGTCGGCACCCTGGTACAAAAGGCTGTACTGGTACCCACCAGGGCCGGCCGGTTTACGTTGCCGGCCATGGCGCTGGAGTGGTACGACACTGGAGCGGGAACCTGGCAGACAGCCCAGGTAGAGGCGTTGACCGTGGAGGTGGCTCCTGACGAGACCGCTGCTGGCAATGCAGCGCCGCTGCCGGCAGAACCTGGTTCGTCAGAGGAAACAGCTCCTCGGCGTCCTCCTGGACAGGCTGCAGGGTTCTGGCCCTGGGTGAGCCTGGGGCTGGGCCTGGGCTGGCTGGTTACCCTTTGCTGCTGGTGGGGACGACGATTTTGGCCCCGGCCTGGACAACCGGCAGTCACTCCTGCCAAGGCGGCTGCAAATCAGGAGAAGCAGGCACGGCACCGGTTGCTCAAGGCTGCCGGCAGCAATGATCCGGTACAGACCCGGCAGGCCCTGGAGTACTGGTATCGCTGCCTGTCTTCCGGGGGGAACCCCGCCTTGCCCGAGGAGGCGGAAGAGCGGCTGCACCTGGCAGTGAACGAGCTGAATCGTGTGCTTTACGGCCCGGAACCTGGTTCATGGCAGGGGGATGAACTGGCGGCCGCTGTCCGCAGCCTGAAAAAAGTGAAGAATACCGAGGCACCAGCAGGGTTACCGCCACTTTATCCGGGAAACTGTGGTGAACAAAAGAAGAAACAAGGGCATTTATCGCTAGGGAAGAGATAGATCTATCGTATATACTTTCAATAAACCGTCCAGCTTGATCTTGAAAAAAGCTGTCTTGAGGGAAAAATTCGACAGGACAACGAGCACAGTCCGTCAGGTTTCCTCTGTTTATGACCTGGATTCTGGAAAGAGTTACTTGTGGCTCCTGACATCGCTCATGCTAGTCCCGCGATGATGCATGAAGCGCGAAAAGTTTTTCCTTAACACGTTTGCTTGATCTGATATGCAATGTATATCTATGTATCTTTTTGGAATGAATACTAAAAATTACCAATCGACAATCAAAAAAGGAGAAGGTATGAATAATTTGCACTCCCCAATCTATCTTCAACGATCCATGTTTTACGCCGTTGTTTTTTTGCTGGCCACTGCGTTGTTCTCCGTGAATGCAACGGCTGCTACTGATCCATCAAGTAATTTGCAAGGGTATGGCATCAAAATTTTTCGGACAGAATCAGGGCTTTATCCTTTTGTTCAGATCTATCTCCGCTCTTTTGATCAGAACATGGAGCCACTTATCAATCTCAATGAGCGTAACCTGGGGCTTATGGTTGCCGGTCGAGTCTATGATCCTGATAAGCGGCAATACTTTGTTCAATCCATCCGTAATCGCGAGGAAATGATTCGTTCCATCATCGTGATTGATACCAGTGCTACCATGAAAGGGGCGCCTTTCGAGGCAACTCTGCAGGCAGCGGCACGATTTATCAACAGTAAACGTGCGCAGGATCAGGTGGCTATCATCGCCCTGGCCGATAATAAGGAGGGTTTTGAGCTGGTGAGCAACTTTGAGCGCGATCCTGGAACCTTGGGCAGGCGTCTTGCTGACCTGGAGGCCGTTGGCCAGAAAAGCAGGCTCTATGACAGTGTTGGTTTTGCCATGCAGCTCGCTGCAGGTGTGGGAGCCGGAGGGACCTCCACGGGTGATGCCGACTATGCAGCGTCCACCTCAATCGTTATTTTTTCTGACGGGAAAGATGAGGGGAGTGCTGTCACCAGAAACGACTTGATGACCCGGATTACCAACATGGCCGTTCCTGTCCCGATCTACTCATTGGCCTATACCAAAATCGATCCAGATTACTTGAAAAATCTTCAGGCCTTATCAAAAAATTCTTTTGGCAAGTATTATCATATCGGCGAAGCCCTGGAAAGGATGACCCGCAGTGTTGAAGATATTCAGAATATTCTCCAGAGCGATTATGTGGTTACCTTTCGTGCTTACCTCCCCATTGACGGCAGTCAGCATCGGATAAAGGTCGGAATGGAATACCCGAGCGGCTCGGGAAAAATCCGTTACCAGACTTCACAGCTGGAAACCTTGTCTCCGCCTGCTTTCAAGAAGGTTCTCGGTGCCCAACAAAGACTTGATCAGGCTCTTCCCGCTCTCAAGGACCGTAATCCCTACATGACTAATCCCTTTACCGCAGGCCTGGACAGTCAGGCTGGAGGTGGCGGGAAAAGGGTACCTAAGGCGGCCCAGTAAAAAGAGGGCGAGCAGGGAGACAGGGTAGTGGGCAGGCTTACACAACAGACAGCATATCTGGTGGCTCTGGATGCAAGTCTGTCCAGCCGAGAGTATCCCCTGGATGATCAGGAGCTTTTGATTGGCCGGGATGGCAATCGTTGTAATATCGTTGCCGCTGGAGAAACCATCTCTAGACAACATGCCCGACTGGTTGGCAGCGACGGCGTTTATCACTTGATTGACCTCGATTCCACCAACGGGGTTTTTGTCAATAGTCGGCGTGTAAACCAGGAGACTGTACTGGCGGAAAACGATCTCATCGGTTTAGGATCACCTGACATCTTCCACCTGCGCTACCAGCACACGTCAAGCCGACATGTCTCGTGGAAGACGACACTTCATGCTGCCCTGCAATGGAGGATCGGTCGGGATAACGCCTGTGAAATCAGTCTGCCTTTCGAGGCGGTGGTGAGTGCACAGCATGCCCGTCTCTGCAATGTCCGGGGCAAGTTGATACTCGTCGACCTGGAGAGTCTCAACGGGACCTGGGTGAACGGTGTCAGAAGTAAAAAAGTCCAAATTCAGCCTGCCGATACCGTCGTTATAGGCTCCACATATTTTCATTTCACCCTGCTGGAGGACGGTAGCCTTGAGGTCGTTCGCAAGGAATGTGGTGATGATATTCAGCTGGAATGTGTAGGTATCTCTGTTCGTGTTAGCAAAAGACCTCAGGCTATTCTCGACGACATCACCCTGTCGCTGAAACCTGGGGAATTCGTCGGCATCCTTGGCCCCAGTGGGGCGGGAAAATCGACCCTACTCAAGACGCTCAACGGGTATCTGCCACCTAGTTCCGGTACGGTTCTGCTCAACGAGACGCCATTGTACCAGGCGTATCAAATGTTTCGCAGTACCATTGGCTACGTACCCCAGGACGACATTCTCCATCAGGATTTAAGTGTGGCAAAAAGCCTTGAGTATGTGGCGCGGTTGCGACTCCCCGGGGACCTGGATCGGGAAGAAAGGGTAAATATCGTTGATTCGACCGTTGAAGCTTTAGGGTTGGCGCATGTAAAACAACAGAACATCGCCCAGCTGAGCGGAGGTCAGCGCAAACGGGTGTCTATTGGCGCCGAACTCCTCACCAGGCCAAGTATCCTGTTTCTCGATGAACCCACTGCCGGTCTTGACCCTAGCGTTGAAGAACGGATTATGCGTCATTTCAAAAAAATGACGCATAACGGCACCACTATCCTTATTACCACCCACATTCTCTATAGCCTGGACCTTCTTGATAGGGTGATCATCCTTTCCCAGGGTAAGTTGGTGTTTTTTGGCAGGCCTGGGGAGGCCATGGAATTTTTTGCAGAAAACGACGAGGAAATCAGCCGTCCTACCCAGATTTTCGATACCCTAGAGCAGGTTTCTGCCACGGGCTATTCCTCAGTTAACCCAAAAGACGACATATGTGAACGGCTGGCTGTTGCAGAACGTTTTGCAGCCCGCTACGCAAACTCTCAATATCGGCAACAGCACGTAACCTGCAATCAGACTGAAACCGCCAGACAACTTGATCTGGCTTCAGAACAGACCACCTCCATAGATCTGACCTTGAAAGCACGTTGCCGATCCTTTTTTGGTGAACTGTTTCCCTGGCGAGACTCCCTCATCCTTACGTCACGGCAGGCGCGACTACGGGTCGGTTCCTTTAAAAGAGCTCTGTTGTATGCTGTCATCCCCGCACTGCTGGCCCTTGTAACTATGTCCCAACACGTTCCCGGGCTAATGGACGACGACCAGCTCCAGGAACAGCAATACGTCTACACTAAACAACTTCAAGGCATTCCCTCGCAGGTGAGCAACCAGCTCGTTCCCTTGCTCTCGCCCAACCACGATGACGAACAGCGGCAGTTGTCTGAAGTCATTTTTTCTTTACGGCACGAAGGTGTCCAGAACCTGCCGCTACCAATGAGCGTCATGCTGATGTGCATCATGACCGCCGTTTTTCTGGGTACCATCAGCACCTGCCTTGAGATTTCCACAGAGAAGAGTATCTATCAACGCGAACGCATGTCGAGCCTGCGTATTGCCGATTATCTTTTCTCTAAGCTGCCCCTTGTCTTTCTCGTTACGATGCTGCAGGTAACCCTGTTTCTCGGGTTGCTGTCACTGCACCCTCACTTTCGCTCCATATCGCTTCTGCCCGCATGGATTGTGCTGGTGGCGATGGCTTGGAGTTCTGCCATACTCGGGGTCTTCATCAGTACCTTGGATCCCACTAAGGGACAGCTTTCGGTGATCTTTGCCATTGCAGTAGTACTTCCCCAGCTGATATTATCAGGTGGACTGGGACCAGATTATTTTCGTGGATTGAATTTTGCAGCACAGATTATTGCCGACTGCCTGCCCGCCAAATGGGGGCTGGAGATGCTGTTTACCGCTGTTTACGGGAATCTCTCGAATGCCTCTGCTGACTGGATCGAAAATTTTGTCAGACAAACCATCGGTTTTGCCTTCGGTGAACAGGTGATGCCGCGAGCCATAATTGCCATCACCCTGCAGTCATTGGCCTGGCTTCTTCTCTGTGGCTGGATGTTGAAAAGTAAAGACAGTATACGGCTATGATGCATACGTGTATGCAAATGACAGTGCATTTTTCTGACTGGACAGGAATGTCAGTGACCTCGCAGGTGGACAGATGAGCATTGCTACGGGGGATATCGTCAATGCCCGTTACCGCCTTCTGGAAAAACTGGGTGATGGTGGTATGGGAGACGTCTTCCTGGCCGAAGACCTGCATCTTTCCCGACGGGTTGCCATCAAGACTATCCGGAGCGAGCTTAGAGAAAACCAAGAGATCAGGCGCCGCATCGACAGAGAATGCAGCCTTCATGCCAAACTTGGCGTTCATCCTAATATTGTCGCCCTGCACGATCGGCTTGATGAGGAGAAGAATATTTTTCTTATCATGGAGTATGTTTGCGGTGAAACCGTTGCAACCCTTCTCGCGAAAAAAAGAACTGCAGGTTTGACCTTTCTTGTCGAGGAAGCAGTCTCCATTATTCAACAGACTCTGAAAGCGCTTGCGTATATTCACGATAACGACATAATTCATCGAGATATCAAGCCCGCCAATATTCTCCTGAGCAAAACAGAACAGGGTGGCTATATCGCCAAACTGATGGATTTCGGTATTGCCTATCTGGAAAGTGACGATGAGGCCATGACCAGATTGACAACCCTGGCTACAGGTGGTCCGGGAACTCCCGCCTATATGGCTCCAGAACGAATCGATCCGGAAACTTTTGGGGCTCAAGGATCAGTAACAGATCTTTATTCTGTGGGTGTTATTTTTTACGAATTGTTGGGAGGAAGTCCCCCCTTTCATGGCAAGATGACCGAAGTGTTTACAGGCCACCTTACCAAGGTGCCTGATTTTTCCAGTCTTGGCAAAACAGTCCCTGTAGCACTCATCAGAATTCTGGAAAAGTCTCTCAAAAAACAGCAGGAGGAGCGATATCAGGATGCCCGGTCTTTTCTCAAGGATCTGGACGTGGTGAGTGTACCAGATACAGACAAGACCGTTTTGGTGACCAGCGGATACACTCTGGACAAGACGCTTCTTGCCACTGGTCGTGACCGTGAAAATTTGGTGGCTGCCATTTCCACGGCCAAGGCAGCAAGTCGCAGCGAGAGAGGGAAAAAGAGGATTTACCTTCTTGGTGTAGCCTTGATAGCTATGTTTGGTACAGCTACTATTGCCTTCTGGCTTGTGGAGCGGGGAACGTTCCAGGCTTCAGAAACTCCTGGGGAAGTGGTTGAAGAGAGAACTGTAGAAGCAATGGACGGAGAGTCAACAGGTGGTGTGGTTCCTGATCCGGGAAGAACCGCATCATCAAAGACACCTGATGGAAACCCTTTGCGTGAGGAGGTTAAATCAGCTCAAGCACTGCCTGCTGACTCCCAAAGAGCTCTTTCACCAACTCCACCGGCACAGTTATTTCCTGAGCCAGCAGGGCTTTACACGTTGGAGCCTGTTCTCTCTTCTTCTGCCGAGGAAACACCCCCGCCTTCATATTTTGACCGTTCCCTATATTCAACCAGGGATGCCAACGCCATTGATGCCCTTAATAAGGCAAGAGAAGAAAAACATAGAAGTATTAAAAGCAACAAACCCGGAGAGGTCCGGCCCAAAGCCACAAAACGTGTATCACCGAAACGAGCAAAAAGTACGGAAAAACCGAAGGGCTCACCAAGGAAAAAAGATCCTTCCAGTGGATCTTCCGGAGGGTGGAAGGTCTTGAAAAATGAGACCAGAAAAATTAACTAAGCGCGTTAGCGCTGACAATACTTATTTGAGCCTTATAATGAAGCATACACCCCTACCGACAGTTGTTTTTCTTTTTCGTTTTTTTCTTGTTGTGCTCGTCATGCCTTTGAACCAAGGCTGCATTCCTGTTGTTATTGCTGCTGCAGGTGCTGGCGGCTATCTTCTTGCTGATGAGGAAGCCCAGGATAATCTTAAAAATATTTTCAAAGATATCAGCGACAGCTTGAAAAAGCAGACGAGAGGAATTAAAAGCGAAAAAGAGACTAGAAAAGACTTGGATTACCGAGACGATGAAGGCTTTTTACTAGAGATAACTGCCTTTTCCGTGAAGCCGAGTGAGGTACGCTGTGGTGAAGAAATCCAGGTGACAACTCAGTATTCGATTCTAGGCGCTCCAGAGGAGGGCATTCTGATTCGTGATATAAAAAGCCTTTGGGTTGACAACAAGGAAATTATCACCCTGGCTGATGACACAATCAAACGAAACAACGGAACCTGGGAAAGCACTCTGGCCTTCGAAGTACCTGCATCAGCTGCAGCCGGACCTCATAAGATTAAGCAAAAAATACTTCATGACACTGAAAGAATCGAGTCCGTAGGTTTTTTCACTATCAAGTAACATGAACAAATCAGGAGTCTGCCATGAACAAACCAATCATACTTGTTTGTCTGATCTGTGTGACATTGATTCTCTCCTCCTGCGTCCAGCCCAATGGAACTGGGCAAAAAGAGATGATCGGCGCTGGTGCCGGCGCTGCTGTTGGCGCAGTACTTGGTCAGGTTATTGGAAGAGATACGGCAGGAACCCTTATTGGGGCAGCCGCTGGCGGTCTACTCGGCTACGTAATAGCCAGTCGGGTGCATATGGAGACCAATCAGGTGCGTAACGAGCAGGCAACTAAACAGCTTGTTGGAAACGCTAATTACGACAAGCGCTTGATTCAGGTACATAGCGAGTCTATTGAACCGGGAAACCAGTTTCATGCAGGTGACAGTGTTACGGTCCGGGTATCCTATATTGTCCTTGATCCCGAGCACCGGCAGATTCCGGTGCATGAAAAGAAAACACTTTGGTTCAACGGAACTCAGCAGGCTGTTTTTGAGGACACCTCTATTAACCGTACAAACGGTACCTATGAAAGTCTGCTTTCGTTTCAACTGCCCGAAGATGCTCAAAAAGGATTGTATCAGGTCCGCCATGACATTAATGCCGATTACATGGCCGATAGCTCGCTGGTACAGTTCACGGTCATCTGACATGGGCATGGGTTTTGATATGTGGAGCATGGCCCCTGAATCATGAACAACCACCTGACCGGTACTGTTGCCCAGGAGCATTTTCGTATCAACTACACGGCCCTGACAGATCCTGGATGCCGCCGATTCCATAACGAGGATGCTTTTCTCGTTGATGAAGCGGAATTCCTTTTTGGAGTCGCGGATGGCGTCGGTAGCCTGGGAAACGGCGAAATTGCCAGCAGGATGACGGTGGACAGTGTTATAGGTCACCTGCAGAGAGAGCGAGCAACCTTTTCAGGGCATATTTCCCTGTTGCTTGATCAGGCCGTTGCCGCAGCAAATAGAGCTGTGTACGATTACGGGGCTGTGCAGGGCAGACGGATTGCTTCGACGCTCTGCTGTATTGCCCTGGCAAAGGACGAGGTGTTCGTCGTAAATATTGGAGACAGTCGAGCCTACCGCTGGCGTCATCATCAGCTCAGCCAGCTGACCACCGACCATACTCTCAAGCAGGAAATGCTTGATAATGGTATTGTTGCAGACGTAAAAAAAAAACCTTTCCATTGATCATGTCATCACCAAGGCAATTGGTGCTGAAGAACGCGTACGGCCGGATATTTCATCCTCTTTTTTGGTATTCAACGATACCTACCTCCTCTGTTCCGACGGCGTAACTTCAATGCTTACAGACCAGGAAATAGCAAAAACACTTGCGACCATGACCGACACTCAACAGGCAGGAAAAGAGCTTTTGAGCAAAGCCAGGGCCGCTGGTGGTTATGATAATATTACTCTGGTATTGATGACTGTTTCAGGTGTGCCTTGATCGCCGCAGCATCAGCAATGACAAAAATTGACGCTATGGGAAAAAGGGAAGCAGATACTGCATAGTATAAAATGGATTATTATTAACCCGGCGGGCAAATAGGTTTAGCAGACATAAGCAATTTTGGGATGTTTGAAATAGTCGATTCTGAAAAATCGACTAACACTATGAAAATATGTACTAAAATCGACATAATAAATCGGTCGCTTTGAAAAAGTAGCTAACACTTTGAAATAAATTGATAAATATGACAGAGTAAGCTGTAATAATTGCAAAAAATCAGATTGAGACTTTGGGCACGTGGTTATTTTTGTGTTGCGGCTGGAGAGCTGAGCAAAGAAATGATCCAAGCGTATTTGAAGCATCATTTTGAACACGATCTCAATGATGGTTTTGCTATCGAGTCGTAACCGGCTTTGCCGGTCAGAAGCTGGACTTTCAGTCCGCTATTTTACACTCACCTGCTAAAGCAGGTGAGTGGTTTATTTATACATTATTTTTAGATATTTTTATCCTCAACTGATACTTCAGTTGAGGACTAGTAGCTATAAGCTGTTTCTTTGTGATACTCCCCCAGAAACCTACTCAATACATGTAGGTTTCCAGTTTCTTATAGGCATTGTCCATTTTTTCAGAAGGCCTACAGGTAAAGGCCCAGAGTTAGCAAACAGGGCCTTTACCTGTAGGTATAGTGGTTATCGGCTGACTACTCTTCCATTGCCAGGGCCTTGGCCCAGCCTTTCAGGAGTTTCCAGGAGCGGTCAACGTCTTTTTGTGCCTCCTCCATCAGGGTGGCGCACAGTTTCGGATTGGCAAGCTTCAGCATCCGGTAGCGGCCCTCGTTCATGGCGTACTCTTCGAACGCGAGGCTGGGCTCCTTGGAGTCGATAATCAGGGGGCTCTTGCCGGCATCGACAAGTTCGGGATTGTAGCGAAACAGCGGCCAGTGTCCGCAGGCCACCGCCTTTTTCTGCTGTTCCAGGCCGATGGCCAGGTTGATCCCGTGGTTGATGCAGTGCGCATAGGCGATGATCAGTGAGGGACCGTCATAGGCTTCGGCCTCGTTCATGGCCTTGATGACCTGCTGTGGATTGGCGCCCAGGGAAACCTTGGCGACATAGACGCTGCCAAAGGTGGAGAAGATCATTCCCATATCTTTTTTGGGCATCCGTTTACCGCCAGCGGCAAACTGGGCCACTGCCGCACGCGGGGTCGACTTGGAGACCTGGCCACCGGTGTTCGAGTACACCTCGGTATCCAGCACCAGGATGTTGACATTGGCGCCAGAGGCGAGAACGTGATCAACCCCGCCGTAGCCGATGTCATAGGCCCAGCCGTCACCACCGACAATCCATACTGACTTTTTCACCAGGTAGTCAGCGACATTGAGGAGCCGGCTCGCCGTGATGGAATTACTGCGGGCCAGCTTGTCCTTGAGCGATGCCACCCGCTTGCGCTGGGCCTCGATTTCCTGCTGGGTCTTCTGGCTCGCCGTGGTAAGGTCTGTAAGCACTTTTCGGGTGATCAGTTTTTTGCTGACCGCCTGCTCAAGAAGCTCGACCGCCTGCATGCCGAGTTTATCGACAGCCTGGCGCATCCCCAGGCCGTACTCGGCATTGTCCTCAAACAGCGAGTTTGACCAGGCAGGGCCGCGGCCGTCACTCCGCTGGCAGTAGGGGGTAGTGGGCAGGTTGCCGCCGTAGATCGACGAACAGCCGGTGGCGTTGGCGATATACATCCGGTCACCAAAGAGCTGGGTGATCAGCTTGACGTAAGGGGTCTCACCGCAACCGGCGCATGCACCGGAGAACTCGAAGAGAGGCCGCCGCAGCTGGCTCCCCTTGAGGGTCGCGGGGTTGAGCAGTTCCTCGTCAAGTTCGGGCAGGGCCATGAAGGTCCGCCAGCTTCGGTCGTTTCGCCGCTTGACCTCTTCGGTATTGAAGGTCATCACCAGGGCCCGGTTATCAGTCTTGTTGCCGTCCTTGTCCTTTTTCCGGGCAGGGCAGACCGAGACACACAGGGTGCAGCCACAGCAGTCAGCAGTGGACACCTGGATGGTGAACTTCATGCCCTTGTAATCCTTGCCCGAGGCATCGGCGACGAGAAAGTTGTCGTCAGCCTTTGCCTTTTTCAGGGCTTCAGGGGTGACGATTTTCATGCGCAGGCAGCCGTGGGGGCAGACCAGAGAGCAGCGACCGCACTGGATGCAGGCGTCAGGGTCCCACTGGCTCACATGGACGGCAATGTTGCGTTTCTCCCACTGCGTGGTCGCTGTTGGCCAGTGACCATTGTCGGGCATCTGCGAGATTTTCAACTCGTCGCCCTTGCCGGCGATCAGCTTGGCGGTGACATCCTTGACAAAGTCCGGGGCCTCATCGGAGATCAGCGGCGGCAGGGCATGGCCGGTGATCTGTGTTGGCACCTCGACCTCGACGATATTGTCAACCGCGCCGTCAACCGCGCTGTAGTTCATGTTGACAATCTTCTCACCCTTTTTGCCGTAGGTTTTCTTGATGGCGGTCTTGATGGCGGTGATGGCCTCGTCTTTTTCGATGATCCCTGAAATCAGGAAGAACGCGGTCTGCATGATCATGTTGATACGCGCACCCAGTCCCAGGGCCTGGGCCAGTTTGACCGCATTGATAATGTAGAATTTTGCCCCCTTGTCGATGAGCTGCTGTTGCACCTTGGCGGGCAGATGGTCCCATATCTCGTCTTTGTCAAAGGTGGTCGTTAACAGGAAGGTCCCGCCATCTTCGAGGGTGGCGAGTACGTCGTAGGTGTTGAGAAATGCCGGATTATGGCAGGCCACGAAGTTGGCCTTGTTGATCAGGTAAGGGGCCAACACCTGGTTTTCGCCGAAGCGCAGGTGGCTCACTGTCATGGACCCGGATTTTTTCGAGTCGTAGACAAAATACCCCTGCGCCGAGTTGTCGGTCTCGCTGCCGATAATCTTGATGGTATTCTTGTTGGCACCGACCGTGCCGTCAGATCCCAGCCCGTAGAACAGGGCTCGGAAGACATCCGCGCCTTCAATGCTGAAGTTTCTGTCGTACTCGAGGCTGTTGAAGGTGACGTCATCATGGGGCCCTACACAGTACTTGTTTTTGGGCGACATGGAGACCATGTTGTCGAAGACCGCCTTGACCATGGCCGGAGAGAACTCCGCCGACCCCAGGCCATAGCGGCCGCCGAGGATCAGTGGCATGAACAGGGTGGGATTGGCCTCGACAGCTTCAGAGACGGCTGTGCGGACCTCGACGTACAGGGGCTCACCCGGGGAACCCGGCTCCTTGGTCCGGTCAAGCACGGTAATCCGTTCAACGGTGTGCGGCAGGGCATTGGCCATGGCGGCGCCATCAAAGGGACGGTACAGGCGTACGATAACCGCGCCGACCTTTTCGCCCTGGGCAACCAGGTAGTCGATGGTGGCGGTGACGACCTCGGCACCGGATCCCATGATGACGATAACATCGGTGGCATCGGCAGCACCATGGTAATCAAAGAGTTTGTACCTGCGGCCGGTGAGTTCGCCAAAGCGGTCCATGGTATCCTGGACAATCGAGGGGGCGGCCTGGTAGTACCTGTTTACGGTCTCTCGGCCAATGAAGTTGACGTCGGGATTCTGGGCGGTTCCGGAGATGGAGGGCCGATCCGGGGTCAGGGAGCGCTGCCGGTGCTCGACCACCAGGTCCTCGTCAATGATGGCCTTCATGTCCTCATAGGTCAGTTCCTCGATCTTCTGGATCTCATGGGAGGTACGGAAGCCGTCGAAGAAATGGAGAAAGGGGACGCGGGAGGCCAGGGTTGCCTGGGTGGAGATGAGCGCCATGTCCTGAGCTTCCTGAACGTTCTGGGAACAGAGCATGGCCCAGCCGGTCTGCCGAACAGCCATCACATCACCGTGATCTCCGAAGATGGAGAGCCCCTGACAGGCAAGGGCACGGGCGGTAACGTGGAAGACCGTTGGGGTCAGCTCGCCGGCGATCTTGTACATGTTGGGCAGCATGAGCAGCAGCCCCTGGGAGGCGGTGAAGGTGGTACAGAGGGCGCCGACTGTCAGGGAGCCATGAAGGGCACCGGCAACACCGGCTTCTGACTGCATCTGTGAGATCACCGGAACAGAACCCCAGATGTTTTCCTGCCCGGCGTTGGCCTTTGCGTCAGCCTCTGCAGCCATGGGTGAGGATGGGGTGATCGGGTAAATGGTGATCACTTCGCTGGTGGCATAGGCCACATGGGTACAGGCCTGATTACCGTCAATGGTTACCATTTTTCGTGACATTGTTACACACTCCTTCCACGATGGTGGATGTCCCGACGGTCAAGCCGCCGGTAAATGAAAAAAGAAAAAAACAGACTGACAACTCTGTGAATCAACAGGAAGAAAGCAGGTTGGAGTGCCGGATCGCAACCAGACTGGACAGATTGATCTGCAATGGATGAGCGAAAATCAGCTGGGGGCATTTCAGCACTCTGTTGTTGCGGCAACACCAGCCAGGCATGGGGTCGCATTTTTTGCTGTTACAGGGAGATAAAGCAGCCGCCCCGAAAAGGCAAGACTGCTTATCGATTCCCATATTTTTTATAAAATAAATATATAAGTATAATTAGACAGAGATGTAATCGCAACGGTAAAGCATACCAATAGCGGACTCTTCACACGCAACGGTATCAATCCGGCTACGCTGAACTCTCCCCACCTCCACTGTAACTGGCACAGTGAGCTGTTTTTTTACGTCCTGAGAGGAGGGGGCTCCCCCTGACAATTCGTTCTGATAGATCCCCATCGGGTTTTCGGCCAGTAAACACAGAGAGTGGCCTGTGGCTATTAAGATGTGAGATTCATAGACATTGTTTCAATCAAATTTTCAAGTTTGATTGATGTTCTCGAAACAGCTCATTTTGAATCCGTCTAGCTCCCAAATTTCGTTTAGATCTGAGGTATAACTTAATGATTCTTCTTTAGAACAAATTTTGCTATTGGGTGAATTGTGAGGTCTCCTGCTTTGACTTCTGAGACCATCCAAGCCGATCTCTTGATATTTCCTCAATCATTTCCGCAGTGTTGGTCTGGATATTCCACAGCGTCGATAGATAATCCCTGCATTACCAGTCTGTTCATATAACTATACACGTTTTAATCGTTGACGTATTTCCTTTTCTATCAGTGAGTGCAGAGCATCGGAACAGGATATTATATTGAAACTGTTTATGTGAATCACACACGTAATCACCCTTCTTTGGGTATTCTATATCTATATTAACACATGGTACAGTTTTTTATACCAATTTCTCACACTCAAAAGTAGCAGGCTTTCTATTTAACGGCTTGTCTTATTTTCGGAGCCACTTTTGACAGTAAAATTTTATCAACACACTGATTCAAAAAGTGTTCTATAACTGTTAACCATCTTGGCCAAAGAAAAGTCATTAATGACTTTTTGTCGGTTAAACTGTCCCATTTCTTTTCTTTTCTGCGAAGAACATGCAAGCGTATTTATATATCGCGCAAAGGCCTCGGCATCTTCGAGATCACAAAGATACCCTCCCTTGCCATCAGTAATTAATTCGGGAAGCGATGAGCAATTTGTCGCCACGACAGGTAAACCACACGACATTGCCTCTGCAGCCGCAAGACCAAAACCTTCCCTGACGGTTGGAAAAAGTAAGATATCTGCCTGTTGGTAGACCGTCGGCATCTGCTCATGAGGAATGGCGCCAAGATTTTCAAGATTAGCCAGGCCGGGTAAGCTGGCTTTTGTTCTAAGCCCGGTTGTATATTGAATTACAATGTTTTTATCGATTTTTTCAGCAATTGAGCCAAGAAGATGGGCTCCTTTACGGTGGGTAAGATTACCACTGAAAAGAACATTGATCTTGCCTCCCCTTCTTGTCTGTCCAGGAACAAAAAGATTAGTATCAATGCCGTTGTAAATCACCTTAATATCGCCAGAAAAATTGAGCTCTTTTTTTACAAGAGAGGCCGTGTAATGACTTACACTTGTTACAGTATGGGCACATCGAAGCGCACCTAAAGTAAAGAGTTTGAGATCTGTAATATAATGTAATTGCTGTAAAAAATTACTGTATTTTTTCATAAAATTATCGAGAACATAATTATGAAAAGTTATAATCAATGGTGTTTTTTGACGACGAAAAAACCAGGCATAATCAGGCGTCGAGTGAATTATATCAGGAGATTTTATTGTCCAGGGAAGACATGAAAGAAGAGGTGGGAAAAGTGTCAGATACGGATTATACCCCTGCAAATGATAATCGGACAATTTTTTACTCAATGTGGAATGAACAACATAGGCTCCATTACCAGTGGCCATAGGACTATATATCTTCATTATAAGATATTATATCTGAAAATTAAGAAGAAATTACTAGTAGAATTGAATGCTATGTCAATAGACGATGATATATATTTGCAAATTTTTTAACCGATTTTTCTCTGGAAAATTGTTCAATAAAATCTATGTTTTTTCCAGGGTCAAGAGAAAGTAAATGCGTAAGTTTTTCTTCAAGATCACAAGAAGTAAATGGCCTTTCACAGGTCACCAGTTTTTCCACGTCACAAAAAACTTCAGAGATAATAGATCCTCGAGGGATCAAACATAAGGTAGGTTTGCCAAACGCCAGGTAATCAAAGATCTTTGTGCCGACTCCATCTATGCGACCGGTAGTCAGCAGGCAATAATCACTCCCTTTAATATAGGCCAACACTTCTTTATAAGGCCTATACGGTTTAAGAATAACTTTATCCTGTACTTTCTCTTGTGCCGCTATTTCTGTTATCTGTTCAATTTCATTTCCAATATAAATAAAGGTCAAGTCATCTCTGCGACGCAAAATCTCAAAAAAAATACTAACAGCCTCAGGAGTATAAGCATAAAATTTTCCTGCAAGAAGTATCGTTTTCCCTTTAGCAAGAGAAACCGGTGTCACGTCCCTAAAATCATCAGGGTCATAACCGTTCAGGATAACGTGGTATTTATCCCTATATCTTGGATGAAGTCCCGCATACTCTTTTTTCAGGACAGGTGATGCAAAACTGACCACAGAGGCATATCTAAGACCAATTCTCTCAATCAAAAAAAAGAGCCAATGTAATCCTCTGATAAAACAACTCACATTTTGACGAGGTGTTCCGTCATACCCAAAATTATTGCTCCAGGAATCCCGAAAATCAAGTCCTGTAGGAATTTTCAGCAGTCTGGTAAAAATAGGAGCAAGAATAAAAGGATGAAACGGACTGCCAATCATACAGATTGCATCGGTTGTTTTTCTTGTTTTACAAATCTGATACAGTATATAAAAAGGGAAAAGTAACGAGGCAAGCTTCCTCGCTTTGGGGAACGGTAGAAAAGGGAGGCGTAACAGTCTAATAGAATCGAATCCTCTTGGCAGTTCCGCGACGACCTGCCCCTGATAATACTGCTCATCTACAGTTATAACCGTAGGTTCCCAACTATTATCCGGAAGATACTTACATAATTTTAACGGTCTAATACCAGAAACCTCTGCATACGGTGGAAAGTAAAAAGAGACAATACATATGCTTTTTCTTCGTCGGTAGCATTTATTCATAATAGATAAAGAGCATCATAATAAAAATTTTTGATTAAAACAATTGATCTTGAAAAAGTCTTTTTAGAGCTCCTCAGAAAATTATAACGCTCTTCTAAGGGATATTCCTGGCAAGCAAATTGACAGAAGGAATCGATAAACAAAATCCTTCAATTTCTTCATCCATAACAGCCAGGAGGTAAAAACACAAAAAAATGGCAGAGGTTTCTCCCTTATCTTCAGCAGAACCATCAGATTCATTACTAGAAAGATACAGTTGATCCATGCGTCTGAGGTGTTCTGTAGCCTGGCCCGGATAGCGTTCAACCGATAGCCATTTTACCCTGCCCAAATTTGCCTTCAATCGGGATCCTGTTTCGACTGTCTTCTCTGCGCTGCTTTTTGCGTTGTTTCAGTCCCTGTTTATTTGCTTTTGTCTCTTTTGGGGGAGTCCCCGGGCGTTGGCGCCAAAGCGCACGCCTAACTCCTTCAGCAAGCGGCTGTTGTCGCGAGTACCAGCTGGTCTGCGAGTACAGTCTTCGGCAGACAGTCAAAGTGGTTCCTGTATCCTTCCACCTGGCTCGTAAGATCCGTACTCTCATTAAACGCATCCCAGCCAATCCTGTCGACAAAAGCGAACCCACCGGCAGTCTACTCACTCTGTTCTTTGCTCCAAATTCAGTGCTCTTCCTGCCTTGGACGAACATGAGGTTGAGACACAGAGACAATCCGATCCTCACA
>PDWJ01000912.1_pt1 | contig 39606 bp, 31 predicted proteins | sample 1430881 | NCBI WGS metagenome assembly PDWJ01 (sample SAMN01162460, study PRJNA174530) | Oral metagenome, whole genome shotgun sequencing project. | biome: Marine environment; feature: Marine mammal; material: Swab sample of the gingival sulcus; isolation source: swab sample of gingival sulcus...
GCCTGCTGGCCGCGGCGGGCCTGCTGGCCGCGGCGGGCCTGCTGGCCGCGGCGGGCCTCGCCGAGGGCTCCGGCGCCCCCAGCGCAACGGGTGCAAGAGTCAGCAGGACGCAGAGCGTCAGCACCGCGCCACGAAGTGGAGAGGACATGATCTGCTCAGCCGCCCGAGGTGGTCCGCAGGTCGCGACTCCCGTTGGCCTGGCGGAAGCAGCGCACGACGATCTTGCCACTACCAGCGCTCATCACCTGTATCTTCGCGAAGCTGCCGTCGGGCAGCGCGAGGACGTAGATGTTATTCGACATCACGAACACATGCTTGGCCTCGTCTTTGGAAGTCCACCAGGTCTTGCCCACAGCGTAGGTACCGGTCTGGAGGTCATCTTTCACGTAGCCGGTCGCTGGCGCCTCGACGACCTGATCGTAGCTCTTGGCGGCTCCGAGGTTGATGGCTCCGACGTCGGAGTGCAGGAGCAGCCCTGGCGTCTTCGCCGCGAGGTGCGTCGTGTAGAACTCGATCTCACCGCTCTTGACCTCGGGATCGGTCTGCGCGTGGACCTTCATCGTATGGAGATCGACGTAGGACACCATCGACTTGATGTTGGTGGTGAGGGTGGTGGGTGTCCCCCCTTGGGTCGCGCCGTCGTCAGCCAATGAGGAGTCGTTGACCTGCTCCCCCTGGTCTTGCGCGACTTTCTGGTCTTGCGCGGCTTTCTGGTCTGCCACGACTCCCCGGTCCAGCGTCGTTGGCGTCGCATCATCCGAACATGCAGCGAGCATGAAGCTCGAGATGATGAGAAGCGGCAGCGCCCGGCGCGCGACATTAAGAGCTTCCCCACACATTCGGGACCGAGCCGGGTGCTGAGCTGCCGAGCCGATCTCGTAGCCGAAGACATGAGCCATACGGGTGGTACGGCGAACGTTCTGAGGCCTAGAAAGCGGCCGGCAGTGCTGTGCCCGGCGACGGGAGGAATGTGTGGGGAAGCTCCTAAGTCTCTGAGGGCGGCGAATGACAATCATTGTAGACTCGTCCTTTCCAATGAGGGGGCTAGATTCAATCCGGCGAGTGGGCGAACAAACTATGTGCCAGTCTCTTCCTGCGCTCTTGCGGTTACGAGCCCGCCTCGCGACGGCAGACATCGTGCATACGTTATCACCCCATCCTTACGCAACCTTATGTGGCCGAAGATCCCGCAACCTGGTGTCGCCGGGGCTTCCGCGACCTGGTGCCGCTGAGGCTCCCGCGACCTCGTGACGCTGTCGCTAACGAACCACGAAAGCCTGACGTCGACACACGGAAGCCATCGACTTACTCGACAATGCCGCTTACTCGACAATGCCGCTCGTCGCGCCGACAGTCTCCAGAAACCTGCTGGCGTACAGCTTGTCGGCAGGGGCCGAACAATGGGTGTCGAGGAATGCCAAGAGACCTTCGCAGACCGCGGCGAGGGTGATGTTGTCTTTGCCACGGGCAGTCTCCGCAGAGCGTCTTCGGCGACTCTGCCGGCCTCCAGAGGTCGGCAGAGTCGCGGCGATCGAGGCCCTGGCGCGCGCCGCCGCGGCGGGCAAGGCGCTACCCAAGGCGCTGCCGCACAACCCCAAGCGCAAGGGTAAGCTGGTGCTGCGAGGCGGCAAGCTGCCGGGCAAGCTACGCGTGGCCGGGGGTGTTGGCAAGCTACGAGTGGGCGGGGGGTGTTGGTGGACGTGATCATGCGACTCGAGAGCACCCCTACACGTTCGGGACCGAGCCGGGTGCTGAGCTGCCGCGCCGCTTTCGTAGCCGAAGAGATGAGCCATACGGGTGGTGGTACGGCGAACGTTCTGAGGCAAGAGGCACGACATCGAGGTCGAGGTCGTGCGCCAAGGGACGTCCTTCGTCGTCGATCGGGTAACGGTCAAGTCGGCGCGATGCGGCTCGGCGGGGTCGCGGCGGCGCCCCACGAGATCGGCAGCCGGTCGATGTGGACTCCTTTGCCCCCATCTGCCAGGATCGTGACCTACAGGTCGAATCACCCTTAGCGTGGAGACAGCGATGACGTTTCGGATAGAGAAAGACACGATGGGATCGGTGGAGGTCCCTGCTGACAAATACTGGGGCGCGCAGACCCAACGCTCGCTTCAGAACTTCCGTATCGGCTCGGGCAAGATGCCGATAGAGGTTACCCGCGCGTTCGCCTACCTCAAGAAAGCAGCCGCGCTGACCAACGCCGAGCTCGGTGTCTTGGAGCAGGACAAGGCCGCGCTGATCGCGCGGGTCTGCGACGAGGTGATCGCCGGTGAGCTCGACGATCAGTTTCCCCTCGTCGTCTGGCAGACGGGCTCCGGTACCCAATCCAACATGAACATGAACGAGGTCGTGGCCAACCGCGCTCATGTCATCGCGGGCAACACGCTGGGTGAAGGCGAGCGGCGGATCCACCCCAACGACGACGTCAACAAATCTCAGTCGTCCAACGACACCTTCCCGACCGCGATGCACATCGCGGCCTACACGATGCTCGTCAAGACCACGATCCCGGGGATCGAGAAGCTCCGCGACACCCTGAAGCGTAAAGCCGAACAGCTCGACGCGATCGTCAAGATTGGTCGCACCCATTGGATGGACGCGACACCGCTGACCCTCGGTCAGGAGTTCAGCGGTTATGTCGCTCAGCTCGACCACGGCCTGCGAGGGATCCGTCGCTCCCTGGACCACCTCTCCGAGATCGCCCTCGGCGGCACCGCCGTGGGGACCGGTATCAACACCCCCGCCGGCTACGCGCCCCTCGTCGCGACCAAGATCGCCGAGCTGACGGGGCTGCCTTTCGTCACCGCGCCGAATAAGTTCGAGTCTCTCGCGGCCCACGACGCGATCGTCAGCGCCTCTGGCGCGCTCAAGACCGTCGCCGTGAGCCTGATGAAGATCGCCAACGACATCCGCATCATGGCCTCGGGCCCGCGCAGCGGCATCGGCGAGCTGAGCATCCCGGCCAATGAGCCCGGCTCTTCGATCATGCCGGGCAAGGTCAACCCGACCCAGGTCGAGGCCTTGACCATGGTCTGTGCCCAGGTGATGGGCAACGACGTCGCGATCGGCGTCGGCGGCAGCAACGGACACTTCGAGCTGAACGTCTTCAAGCCGATGATGATCCGCAACCTCCTCGAGTCCGCCCGGCTGCTCGGCGACGCCTGCGTCTCCTTCAACGACAACTGCGCCGTCGGCATCGAGCCCAACGTCGCCAACCTACAACGCAACCTCCAGAACTCGCTGATGCTGGTCACGGCGCTCAACACCCACATCGGCTATGAGAAGGCCGCAGAGATCGCGAAGAAGGCCTTCAAAGAAGGGACGACCCTCAAGGAGGCCGCCCTCGCCCTGAAGTATCTCACCGAAGAAGAGTTCGACACCTGGGTCGACCCGAGCAAGATGATCGGCCGCTAGCAGCCAGTCACACCGCCAACACGAGCACACCGCCAACACGACCACCTGCCGAGGCCTCGATGCGAACACTCCCGGTCATCATCACGCTCACGCTGGTCTCCACCCCGATCGCCGCCTGGGGTGGGGGCGGCGGGGCCCTCCGCGAGACCTTCGACACCGTCGCGCCGGGCAAGCTGCCAGCGGCCCTGAAGGTCGTCCGCGGAGACTGGAAGGTCGTGGTCGACGCCAACGCGCCGAGCGGGGAGCATGTGCTCGCCCAGACGGCCAAGAGCGCCAACAGGGTGTTCAACGTCGCGCTCTTCGCCAAGAGCAGCCTCCTCGACGTGGACGTCAGCGTGAAGCTGCGCTCGGTGAAGGGGCGACTCGATCAGGGAGGGGGCGTCGTCTGGCGCGCGCAGGACGGCGAGAACTACTACATCGCCCGCTTCAACCCGCTCGAGGACAACCTCCGCCTCTACAAGGTCGTGCGGGGAAAGCGGCGGCTGCTGCGCAGCGCGACGGTGAAACGGTCGGGGGCGACCTGGAAGACGCTGCGGGTGGTGGCACGCGGAGCGTTGATGCGCTGCTACCTCAACGGCAAGGTCTACCTGCAAGTACGCGATCGGACCCTCCGCAAGGCGGGCAAGGTGGGCCTCTGGAGCAAGGCCGACGCTCAGACCCGCTTCGATGATTTTCGAGCCCTCACGCTCGCGTCGCCACCCCAGTCGACCAAGGCCCAGTCGACCAAGGCCGCCAGATGACGCGCGTGCCGCTGTTCACCTTGCAGCTCGTGGTCGGCCTATCGTCGCTCGTCGCGTTGAGCGGCTGCCCGAAGACGAACGGAGGTGCGCCCAGGGAAGGCAACGCCAGCGGCAAGGGCGGCCAGAGCGGCGCGTCCCCAACGGCCGAGAAGCGCCAGCGGAGGGAGAAGGCTGCAGAGGCGGCCCAGGTCGTCGTGGCCTACACTTCGGTCGATCAGGTCTTCTCCGAGCCCGTCTTTCGGGCGTTCGAGAAGACGTCAGGGATCAAGGTCAAGGCGGTCTTCGACACCGAGGAGACCAAGAGCACCGGTGTCCTCAACCGGCTGCTCGCCGAGGCGAAGAGACCGCGCGCTGACGTGTTCTGGTCCGGCGACCCGATACGTCCCCTGATCCTGATCAAGCGCGGCTTGGTCGAGCCCTACGCCTCAAAGGTCGCCGCGTCGATCCCCAGCGCCTTCCGCGCCGCGGACCACAGCTGGACTGGCTTCGCCGCCCGCGCGCGTGTGCTGCTGGTCAACACCAAGCTCGTCTCCGCGGTCAACACCCCCACCACATTGACGGCGTTGGTCGATCCACGCTGGCGAGGCAAGGCGGCGATCGCCAACCCCCTCTTCGGCACGACGACGATGCACGCCGCGGCGCTCTTCGCTGCGTGGGGCGATCAGCGAGCCAAGGCGTTCTTCGCCAAGCTGAAGGCGAACGAGGTTCGCATCGCCAGCTCTAACGGCGAGGTCAAGCGGTTGGTCTCCAGCGGCGAGCTCGCCTTCGGCTTGACCGACACCGACGACGCCTTCACCGCGCTGAAGGCGGGGGCGCCGGTGCGGATCGTCTACCCTGACCAGGGGATGAACGGGCGCAGGACGAAGGACTCTTCGCCGCCGCTCGGCGCGCTGGTGATGCCGACCGCGGTGGTCAAGCTGAAGGCCAGCCCCAACGGTGAGGCCGGGCGCAAGCTGATCGATTTTCTCCTCGGCGCCAAGGTGGAGCGGATGATGGCCGAGCGCGCCGCGCATATGCCGATGCGCGCCGGAATCCCGACACCAAAGGGGATCAAGGGCGTCGCCGCGATCAAAGCGATGCCCTGTGACTATGGCAAGCTGGCCGCGACGATGGAGCGCATCCAGCCCTGGCTGCGGACGTGGGTCGGCCTCTAGCCCACCCAAGAGGCTCGCCTCTCGTGGCCGTCCTCGCCCTCGCTGCAGCCCTGGCCTTCGCGCTCTATGTGCTGCCGCTGCTCTTGCCGCTGCGGTCGATCAGCCCCGCGAGCGTGGCCCCGCTCGCGCTCGTCCGCTACTGGCGCCTCTTCGCCGAGTCGGCAGCGCTGGCCGCCGCGGTCACGCTGATCGGCGGGGCGCTGGGGACGACCTACGGCCTGCTTCTCAGCCGCACGGCGATCGTGGGTCGGCGCGCGCTCTTGCTCCTCCACATCTTCCCGCTCTTCATCCCGCCCGTGCTCATCGCCCTGGGCGTGGTCGACCTCGCCCACGCCCTCCAGATCTCCCCCTCCGCGGTCGCGACGCTCTACTCCCGGACAGGCGTCGTCGTCGTGCTTTCCTTTGCGCTGGCGCCGGTGTTCACGCTGCTGGTGACGCTGGCCTTGGCGGACGTCGATCCTGGCCTCGAAGACTCGGCCCGGGTCCTCGCGCGCCCCGCGACCGCGCTCTGGGGTGGGCTGTTGCCGCTAACGCGTCCGGCGATCGGCTTCGCGGCGCTGCTGGTCTTCGCGCTGGCGATGATGGAGCTCGGCGTGCCGATGTTCTTGCGGGTTAAGACGGTCAGCGGCGCCGTCTTCGCTCGACTTGCGACGAGCCAGCACGGTGAGGCGGCGGCCCTCGCCCTACCCATGCTCGCGTTGACGGTGCTCCTCGCGCTGCTGCAACGGCGCCTGAGCGGACACCTCGAGCTGGCCAGCGTTGGGCTGCGAAAGGCCCCTGTTGCGAAGACGCGCGCCCGCGTTGCCCCGCTCTTTCGCCCGCCGATGCGGCTTCGACGGCAGCGGCTGATCACGGCCCTCTGCTGGCTCGGCGGCTTGCTCAGCGCGGCGCCGATCGTCGGCCTGGCGCTGGTCGCCGCCAAGCTGAGGAGCGATCACCTCGCGGCTGGCGTGATCGTCGCCGCCGTGGGACATAGCCTGCGGCCCGCCTTGGTCGCTGCCGTCGCCTCGCTCGCGATCGGCCTCGCGCTATCCCATCCGATGGTCGCCGCCCGGCCCCTCCCGCGGCTGATCCAGCTGGCGGCGCTGCTGGCGCTGGTCTGCCCGGCGGCGCTCTTGGGGCAGGGCCATAGCATGCTCTGGAATCACAGCGGCACCGCGGCGGTCTACGACTCGTTTCTGATCGTGAGCGTCGGCTACGGCGCCCACTATGCGTTGATCGCCACGCGAGGCTGCGCGTTGATCCTGGCCCAGACCCCGCGCGCCGCTGACGAGGCGGCGAAGGTCCTCGGCGCTACGCCGCTCACCCGGCTCGCCCTGGCGACGCGCCTGCATGCGCGCAGGCTGCTGGGCCTCGGGCTGCTCTTCGTGGTCTTCTGCCTACGCGACCTCGACAGCGCCATCCTCCACTATCCTCCGGGACAGGAGCCGCTGACCGTGCGCATCGTCACCTTAGAAGCGAATGGAGACCCCGCCACCGTCGCCACGCTGGCGCTGGCGCTCGTGGCGATGACCGCGCTCTTGCTGCGCTCATCGCGAGCGCTCCTCGGCGGAGAGAGGCGCCAGCTATGACCGGTGACCTCATCGCGACCGCCGCGATCGAGCTGCGCGCGGTCTCGTTCAGCTATGCCGAGGAGCTCGTGCTGCGGGACCTCGATCTCGAGATCAGCGCTGGTGCACGCCTCGCGCTCCTTGGCGGGTCGGGGAGCGGCAAGTCGACCCTGCTTCGCTTGATCCTAGGGCTCGAGGTCCCTGACGCCGGGGGCGTGATGATCGCCGGGCAGCACGCCAGCGTCGCGGGGCGCTGCCTCGTATCTCCCGAGCGCCGAGGTCTGGCCGTGGTGTTTCAAGAGCTCGGGCTCTGGCCCCATCTCAGCGTGCGTGACAACGTCGGCTTTGGTCTGCGGGCACGCTGCGGGCGCGCCGAGCGCCTGGCGCGGAGCAGCGCGCTGCTCGAGCGGGTTGGCCTGGCGGCCCTCGCCGACCGCTTGCCCGGCACGCTCTCTGGCGGTGAGCGCCAACGAGTCGCGATCGCCCGCGCCCTCGCGCCTCGGCCCCACGCCGTGCTGCTCGACGAGCCCCTGGCCAACCTCGACGTCGCCTTGAGACGTGAGCTCCTCGCGAGCTTCGACGAGCTGCTCTCTGGCGAACGAGGCACGACGGTCCTCTACGTAACCCACGACCCAAGAGAAGCGGAGCTGCTCGGCGCCGAGGTGGCCGTGCTCGCCGACGGTAGGGTGCAGCAGCGCGGGGCGGTGGAGGCGCTTCGTGAGCGCCCTGCCAACGACACCGTGGCCCAGCTCGTCCGCCCCCTCTGAGATGAGCACAGCGCGGCTCTTGGGACGACCCTCAGGTATCTGACTGACGAGCAACGAAGCCAGCGAAGCCCAGGATCACCGATTGACCACCTTTTCGTGGGGAGCGGTACTCAGGGATGGTCAGTCGCAAGTGTAAAAGGGTAACACTCCGATAGGGGTCGAAATTGGGTTGTACCTGCAGGTGTAGCCGCTGGCACATAGGGTCTGATTACCATAGTTACAGTTCGTCAGGCATTCGTTGGTCGTCGTGGTGTCGCATTTGTAGTTCAAGCAGTGTTTGACCAGCACCAGATGGCAGCTCCCCGAGCTGCCATCGCATTCGGAGCTCTCGACCTTGCTCTCTGTCGCGTAGTCGTGGCAAGTCTCGCCGGCTGCGCACGTCGTCCCCGCGGCCTTGAAGGTGCACTGGGCCTTGCCCGAGCAGCTCTCGCATTCACCGTTACACTGGCGGTCGCAGCAGACGCTCTCACCTGTCGAGCAGATCCCGCTTTTGCACTGTCCGTCTTCGGCGCAGGTGGTGCCGTTGGCGCGTTTCGGCACGCAGCTGCCGCTGCTCCCGCAGTAGTGTGTCGAGATGCAGTGACTATGCTGGGTGCAGCTGGTGTTGCATGCGTCGCCCGACGCGGCGCAGGTGAATGCTCCGCAGGGGATGGCGCTCGATTGGCAGGTCCCAGCGCTGCCGTCGCAGGCGTAGTGGGTCAGGGTGCTCGAGCTCCCGCCGTTGGTGCAGACGTCGCCGCTGCCGCAGAGGGTGCCGGCGGCCTTGGGTGTACAGGCGCTCTTTCCGGCGCAGGTCTCACACTCGCCCCCGCACGCGATGGCGCAGCAGACCCCCTCTGCTTTGGTGCACTGTAGCCCCGCCTGACACTCGATGTCGCTGGCGCAGGTCTCGCCGCTGGCTCTCTTGGGCTTGCATTGGCTGTCTACCGTGTCGCAGTAGGCCGTGGACGCACAGGAGGTGTCATCTGCGCAGTTTGGAGCGCAGGCGGTGCCCAGCGTGTTACAGGCGTACGGAGCGCAAGGAGACGTCGTGGCGACGCAGCTGCCGGCGACACAGCTCTCGACCTTCGCCGTCCCAGCGGCGCAGCTCGTGCCGCCGCCGCAGCTTTTCCCATCGATGACCGCCTGGCAGCTGCCCTCCTTGCCGCTGATGTTGCAGGCCTGACACTCAGGGCAGCTCGCCGAGGCGCAGCAGACGCCGTCGACGCAGTATCCGCTCGTACAGAGCGCCCCGTTGGTGCCGCAGGGGGTGCCGTCGGCCTGCGCCGACTTGCAGCTGTTGTCGGCGAGATCGCAGCTGGCTGGCGCGACACAGTGCGCCTCTAGCGTGCAGGTCGTGCGACAGGAGTTGGCGTTCTTGCAGGCGAACCCGCCACAGCTTTCGTCGCGCTGCTCGCAGGTGCCCTTCGCGTCGCAGGCGCCGCTTGTCAGCACCCCGCCTGTGCAGCTCACAGCACCGCAGCTCGTCTCTTCTCCTGGAAAGAGGCAGGCGCCGCTGCCGTCGCAGCTGCCATCGCAGTCCGAGTCTGCGCCCTTGCAGTCTCCGCGCGGGTCTGTCGTCGCCGCCGCGAATTGGCACGTTCCCTCGCTACCGCTCACGACGCAGGACTGGCAGGTGCCGCTGCACGCCTTGTCGCAGCAGACCCCGTCGACGCAGAACGTGCTCTTGCATTGGCTATCGGCTTGGCAGGACTCACCGTCTTGGCGTCGCGCGCCCAGATCGACCGCTGCATCAACCGTTGCGTCGCCTCCGGGCCCATCGGGCACGCCGGCCTCCCTGGGCAGGCAGGTCTTCGTGGGCGCGCAGTAATAGCCGGAGGCGCAATCCTCCTGGCTTTCGCAGTAGTTGGGGGTTTCACCGGTGCAGGCCGTGACTCCCAACACGGCCCAGCTCAGCAACGTGGCGATTCCTAGACGTAGAGTTCCTAGACGTAGAGACTGCCTAGCGATGGTCATGATGATGTATCCCTCCGCTTGCACCCTATCAAACATGAAGCTTCCGAGAGCATATCGCAAGGAGCTGCGATAGGAGAGAGGGAGAGATCCAAGGTCTCCTGGCCCGTTGAGGGCCTCCTCGATGGCGAGGGGCAGCTCATCGGTTTGGAGGGAGATCTTTGCGGGGGCCGGCAGGCTGCCAGTCTCAGTATTGCACCGACACGCCGGCCATCACGCGGTGGTTGGGGACGAGGAGATCTTCGATATCCGAGTCGGCATCTTCGAGCTCGTAAGTGGCGACGAGCTGAAGCCACTCGGTGAGGGCGTAGGTTGCCGAGGCGCTGAGCACGAGGGCGCTCTCTTTTTGGGGCTGAGCGCTGGGCTCGAGGCGGCTGGGGCCGATGGGGCGACAGTCTGTACCCTGATATCCCGTCTGTCCGGGGACCTGCATGGCCTCGCAGAGGGTGCGGTGGCGGTAGCCGCGGCTGAGGTAGCTGATGTGGGCGGCGAAGCTAAAGCGCTCGACCTCGTTGTCGTCATACCAGGTGAAGGCGACGCCGACTTCGAGGAGATGGTCGCTGTAGTCGAAGAAGCCGCCGTTGTCAGTGTTGTGACGATAGAGGTACCGCCCTCGGAGCTGCAGCGAGCGGAGCACGCGCACGCTCGCGGAGAGAGCGAGGATATGGCGGTACATCTGTAGATCCTCATCCTTGGCCGGCTCGTATTGAGAGGGGCGCGCCTGAAAGCCGTCGAAAACGCGCACGGCGAAGTCGTATTTCGTCCGCAGGGTGAGCCAGCTCCAGGGGCGCCCGGTGGCGCTGAGGTCGAAGCCTAGGTCGAAAAGGCCGTAGTCGGGATCGGAGCCGAAGGGGTTCTGTTGAAAGTCGAGGAGCTTGCCGCGGAGGTAGAGGCCGCCCTCTACCATGAGCTGTTGTACGACATAGGCGGAGATGGCCGGTCGGAGCTGGGCGTAGGCAGATTGATAGACGATGGTGCGCCCCGACCCGGCGAGCGCCGTGTTGCCCCCTACGCCGCTTTTCCCCTGGGTCCCTTGGAGCTGCTCGTTGGGCACGGCGTCGAAGAACACCGGGGGCGTCTTGGAGCGCTCGTAGGCGATATGGCTGAAGAGCGAGAAGGTCCAGCGCGTGCGCCCCGTGTAGGTCAAGAGCACAGGCAGCTCCACGAGGGATTCGACGAGCGTGGGCTGCTCACTCTTGGGCAGGTCGGCGGTGGCGGGGTTTTCGAAGCTAGGCGCGGCGAAGGGCAGCCGGAGCATCCCGCTGAACTCCAAGCGCAGGCGCCAGGCGTCGGTGAGGTGCCAGCGCAGCTCGGCCCCGCCCTCGAGGGCCCACACCGCTGCGGCGTCCACCCGGGAGGTGGTGACGAGGTAGTTCGACTCGAAGCCGAGGAGGGTGGTGACGTAGAGGCCGAGCTCAAGGCGCTCGGCTCCACCATCGGCGATGAGTCTGGGTGGGCTCAGGGGGAGCCCTCGGCCACCAAGGCCCAGGGCCCAAGCCTCCGTGCTCGAGGTGAGAGCGCAGAGGAAGCCGACGATCAGCGCGGAAAAGAACCAGGGCGCTCTACGAACGGTCTGGCGAGCTTTCTGAGGCATCGAACGCGGCCGGCGGTGCGACACGCGGCGACGGGAGGGATGCGTGGGGGGGCTCCTGAGAGCGCTGAGACGACTCGGACGCTTCATCAGAAATCCTCCGAGCGGTCTTGAAGATCGCCGAGCATCCGGGACCAGCGCTCGTTGGCGAGGCGCCTGCGGGTGTCTCGTTGGCGGGCTGCGCGCAGCCGAGCTCGAAGCTGGACGCGCAACGCCACGCCCCAAGGTGGCGTGGGCTGCGGCAGGTGTCTGGCGAGGACCTCTTTGGCGTCGCGGAGGGCGCCGCAGTCCATCAGCGCCAGGGCGACGGTTCGGATCAGCGCCTCGCTCGTTGGTGCGAGGGCCAGGGCGGCCTTTAGCTCTTGGCGCTCGTCTTTGAGGCGCCCGAGGTCGCCGTAGCAGCTCGCTCGCTCCACCCGCAGGAGTGGGTCGTTGGGCTCCGAGCGCAGCACGGTGTTGATATCGGCGAGCCGCTTCGGATGGTCTTTCAGCGCGCCGTAGCAAGCCGCCCGACCCAAGAGGTAGCTGCGATTCTTAGGCGATCGGCTCAGAAGCCAGTTGAAATGGCCGAGGGCCTGCGAGGCGGCGTTCGCTCGGATGAGGATCTCGGCGAGCCGCGCGCGATGGTCCTCGACCGTGGGGCGCTGCTCGACTAACCAAGCCACGTGGGGGCGGGCCTGGGCATATCGCTTCTGCGCCAAGAGCGCGTCCACCAAACAGATGCGAAGCTGCAGGTCGTTTGGGGTCTTGGCGACCATGGGGGTGGCCAAGGAGATCACCAGCGGGTAGCGCTTGAGGTCGTCGGCGACGATCACCACGTGACGCTTGTAGCGCTGATTCGTTGGGTCGTTGGCCAGCAGCTTCCGCCAGGCGGCGAGGGCTTTGGGGTAGTTCTTTTTTGCCTCATAGAGGCGTGCGAGGGCCTCATCGACCTTGCGCAGCTCGGGGGGGCGGCCTTTGGGGGCTGCTGACGCCGATGGATTCTCTTCGGCGTCGGATACCCAAGGTGCGCAGAGCACGAGGCTGGCGACGGCAAAAGAACCGAAGAGCCGCTTCATGAGCTCGCCTCGGTGAGGCTGATCTCCACCACTCGGTATTGCACGACCCGTAGAGAGAGCGTGACGACACCAGCGACGAGCTCGTAGGGCAGGGGCCCGTCGGGAGTCTGGGGGTCTGGCGAGAGCCCCCTCACGGTGTTGACCTTGGCCCCCGCCGGGAGGGGGAAGCGCAGCTTCAGCTCGGCGTCGAGCTCCTCGAGGCGGTGGGTGAAGGGGTAGGCGCTCGTCGCCGCCGCGCTCTGCATGGCGCCCTGATAGTTGACCAGATGGATCAGGTGAGATGTGTCAAGAACGCTGTGTTCGCTATGCACATGGGGGGGACCGTCGATCTCGACGGCGTGCTGTATGGCCTTATCGCAGACGCCCTTGACGGTGTCGAAGGCGGAGGTGCTGCTCTGATTCAGGTAGCGGCGCCCCAGGCTCTGGCGGCTGAGGTACACGCGCCCTCGACCCACGGCGGCGCTCTGTAGGTCGCTGCCGCTGCCGAGCCCCACCAGGGCCTTGGCGAAGGCGTTTTCACCGCGGAGAGCGCCGTATTCGTCCTTTTCGCCTGGCGGGTCACCGGTAAAGAGCAAGGTCCCGCCGTCTCGGACAAAGCTCAGAAGGAGCGCAGCTTGGGCGTCAGAGATGCAGGCCAGAGAGGGGGCGATCACCAGCGATACGTCCTCGAGGTAGGTCGCCCGCAGGGTCTGGATGGGCTGGATCAGAAAGGGCACCTTGGCGTGAGAGAGGACCTTGCATATCCCCGTATATTCGGAGAGGTAGGGCGCCGCGCTGAGGAGCTGTTCGTCGTTGTGTTGCCAATAGGTCTCGTCGGCGTCGATGCCCAGGGAGGCGTACATCGCCTCGGCCTTGCCTTGATCGCTATAGTCGCGTGATGACGATGACTGGATCACCACAGCGCGGGCCGCCGGGGCGGCGTCAAAGAGGGCGCGCTGATGCTTGGCGATCCAGCTGAACATGCGCTTGCGAAAGGCCACCCCTACAGTGGTGGTCATCTTGGGGGTCTGAGTCTCGTAGGGGGCGCAGCCGGCGGCTACCGCCGCGGCCATGACCAGGCCGGCGTCGAGCTCTTGGTGGCCGTAGGTGAAGACCCAACAATAGCGCCCTCGATCGCAGCCTTTGGCGAACTTGAACATGCGGATCTTGCAGAGCCAGTCGTCGTGGTTGGCGGGCTTCATGCCAAAGTCGTTGCTCACCGAGTCGACCTCCCAGACGTGACCGACGTTTTTGGCGTCGGCTCCCAGGAAGTCGCCGGCGAGGGCCTGCACGGTGGCCTGGTTGTAGTCGAGGGGGACGGTCTCACAGATGATCTGGAGGTTCGGCAGCTCGGCGGCGTTGGCCGTGTAGATGTCGCGACAAAAGCGGTCGAGCTCGACATGACGCCAGTGGATCCAGCGCCGCCACGCCACGTCATCCCAATCCTCGCGGGTGGGGGCGGCGTAACCCGTCTCTGCCAAGAACTTGTCGTTGCAGTAGGGGTTGGTGCAGACCCAGCGCACGACGGTGTCCATATAGAGCGGCACGTCGCACCACACCCCATCAACCCCGGAGTGGCCTAGGCGTCGCACCCGGTCGAAGAAGAAGTCACGGTAGGGTGAGTTGTGGCACATCCAGGCGCTCTCAGCGCCGGGGTCCACCCAATGCTCCTTAGAGCCATAAAAGACGTTGGGCTTGCCTTCGATGTTGTATTGGACCCAGCTCGGGTTGTCTTTGAACATGGAGCTGTCTTGAAGCTCGCCGTTGGGAGTGATCACCTCCAAGGCTGGGTAGTACCAGACGACCTTCAGGTTGCGCTCATGAGCCTTTTCGGTGACGTAGGCGATCTCGTCGAGGGTCTGCCCCAGGGCCATGGGCGAGAGCAGGTCGGACATATTCGAGTCGCCCTCGATCACGCTGGCGCCGCTGGCCACGATGGTGTCGAGGACCTCCTCGAGGCGCCGGTCGCCAAAGCCCACGAAGAAGGCCTGGCCTGCGATCCGCGCCTGCTCGAGCCAGCGCTCGCCGGGATCTGCCGCCGTCGGAAGGCTGCAGCCGCCGAGACCCGCCAACGCCGTGGTGCCCACGGCGGCGCAGGAGGCGCCGAGGGCAGAGAGCTGTAGAAAACGTCGCCGGGAAATACCTGGAGTTCGTCCTATACCATCACAACGGGCGGGCCGCTGTCTGCGGAGTCTCGCCAATGGAGAACGCATCGTTTGGATCCTGCGGAGTGATGGATGACGCGCGCTACTTTGCGCCACACAGTTTAGCCGAAAAGGCGAAGGTTTTGCTAGGAGTTTATGATGCTCCGCAAGATCCTCGACGGACTGGAAGTCTCACCGCCCTTTGTCGTAAAGTTCTGTGTGAACGGACGCAGCGCGCTGGTAGCGGCTACCTCTTCGTCTTGCAGCGCGTCCTGGTCTCGGGGTACGCGGCCAGCTGCTGGAGCAGGGTGTCGGGGAGGCGCCGGTCGAGGCGCCCGATGGTCAGCCGGAGCAGCCTGAGGTTGAGAGCCCGGGTGTAGGTAACGAGCTTCGCCGGGGGTCGGGTCTTCTTGCTCCTCTTGCTTCTCTTGCTTCTCTTGGTCTTTTTCTCGCTCTTCCTGCCCAGCACCGAGCCGTGGAGGTCGAGCACCTTGACCGGCGTGCCACAGGCCAGCTCGAGGCTGGAGAGGGCCAGGCTGCGTAGGGGCTCGCCAGGCTCGCGGAAGTGCACCTTGCCCGCCGTGGGCTCGTACACGATCTGCCACTTGGTGTAGTTCCCCTGGGCCACGCTCTTCAAGATCGTGGACGCCGCCTTCACGCTGGGGCGGCTCGCGTACGTGCGGGCCAGGGTCGCCGCGCGCACGAAGCGGGCGATGGAGCCGCTCCCCTTGGGCGTGGCCTTCACGCCGCCGAAGCCTCTATAGGCCTTGAGCGCCCGAACCGACGCGGCGTAGGTGTCGTTGGTCAGGGTGCGCGTGGGCAGGCGCCTGCCGTGGTGGATCGTCAGCGTGCCGTCGATGTGCTCGAAGGTGGCGCAGGCCCCGCCACGATCACAGACCATATAGTGCACGGTGGCGTAAACCCTGCTCACCTGGAGCTTGCGCGCGGTCTTGACCGCCTCGGCGGTGGTGGCGCAGGTGTCTAGCATGTACTGGATCCACTGCAGCTCGTTCACGGTGTCCCGGTTTGGGGCCAGGACGCCGTGGCGCGTGCTACGAAGCCACATGATCTCCACCACCAGGCCGCGCTCGTTGATGCCGCCGTTGGGCATCTCCCGACCGTATTGGTTGAAGGTCAGGCTGCCATACCTCGAGACCCAGCGCGCGGCCTTGACACCCGGAGCTTGGATCAGCGCCACCTTGGCGGTGTCGCGCTTATTCACCATCACCAGGGCGTCGGCCACGCTCCAGTCATAGCTCTTGGCCACGATCACGTCGCGCCCCTTGCCTAGGGCCACGGTGGTGCAGGCGTCTGCCGTCGGTGTTTGCCCGGCCAATGCCACAGCGAAGCAGAGGAAGAACGCTATCAGAGGGTATTGGCTCATACACGAATCATAGCTTGACGAGGGTGGCAACACCACGAAAGACGTCCAGCGGCGCGGTGAAGCCGAGCCGGGTGCTGGGAATGGCCATCGAGGCTCTCGAGCGCTGACCAACTGACCTCCTGTCGCCGCGCTGGTGTGCGACACCACAGCGGTTGTCGCTCGTCGGTTGCGTGCTACCAGCAGGCGCCCTTTTCGGTCCTACGCCGTGATTCCGTATCCTTCGCGCAGCTCGGTCCGGTAAGGGGATCAGCGCGCTAGCGTCTTTTACCCAAACAGCAGTGCCCCCCGAGATGACCAGGCTTGGCCGGGCGCGCTGTTTGCCGTATCCTCTCGTATCGTCTTTGTTCTATCAGCGCGAGGAGGTGGTGTGCGTGAACACCCGGCGCTTCTTACAACGCCGAGGTCACGACCGACGACTGGGGCTGTCACTGTGGAAACGGTTGAGCTCATTGTTATTTTGTTGATCACGGGGGGCATCATTGCGGTGCAGCGTTTGGTCGCCCACTCCCGCGGTGAGGTGATCACGGCTGACGATCTGGGTACTCCTCCGGTGTTCACGCTGCCGCCTCAGCAAGACCTGCACCGAGCGAGCGGGGCGGCGCTGGTGTATGGCTCCGTCGTGAGTCGAGAGCTCCTCACGGCGCCCCTCTCGGGAGAGGCCACGGCGGGTTATCTGCTGGAGCTCGTGCCGATCGAGCAGAGCAAGACCCCGCTTTTCGCCGGCGTGGTGGGGGAGCTCACCTTGGAGACCCCGGGGCAGCCGGGGGCCTTCGCGGTGGTTAGCGCTGGGGCCGCGCTCTTGGGCAGGGCTGGGCTGGTGACGACGTCAAAGCCCTTGCCGCTGCCTCCCTCGGCAGAGATCGACAGGCTCTTCATGGCGCGGGGGCTCAGTCTCGCGTGCATCGTGGGGCACGAGCTCTCCTTCACGCTGCGGGAGCATCGGTTGCCGGCGAGCGTGCCTGCCCTTTGGGTCGTGGGGACGGCCAGCCCACCCCAGGCTGGTGCGAGCTATCGCGACGCGGCTGAACCCCGTCGCATCGCCGGCGATAACGTCATCCCCCTCATCGTCTCCCTTGGCGACCCTCGCGAAGACATCTCCCAGCTGACGGCCCAGCGCAACACGGCGCTGATTTATCAGCTCGCGATGGACACCCCGGTCGATGATCGGCATGTGCCTATGGGGTTCTGAGACCTCTTCCTCCTTCCGCCCTTGACGCGTGGCGTCGACCCGCCGCCGGCGCTTACCCCCGGGTGTCAAGAAGCCGGTGAACTGATCGGGCTGGGGGCGGGCAACCTGATCCGGTGATCAGGCCGATCGGCGCAGCGGTAGCTAGGCGTATCGGCTTGGACGCTTCGGGGCGGCCAAACTGATCGCGGTATAGCGCCTTCATGCGGTCACCTCCTGGTGTGGCCTAGAGAGCGGCCGGCAGGGCTGTGCCCGGCGACGGGAGGCATTTGTGGGGGGCTCTTAACCTCCGACTGACCGACAGGTCGCCGGCGACGGGGGGGTGAGGAGCTTGCAGTCGAACTCGCGGATGAAGCGGACGTTTAGCGCTTCGTAGCCGCCGGGCCGCTGCGGCGAGCGGTAGGCGACGTGGCGTTTGTATTCGCGCTCGACGCGGGACATCTCGGCGCCGTTGATACACCGACGCAGGACGCCGAAGACCATCCCCGAGCGGTGCATACCGCCGCCACAGTGGATGTAGATGTTGCCTCGTGGTGGCTTGCCATGCGGTCGCAGGATGTGCTGGTTGATCAGCTTGGCGACACGTTTCATCGCGAGGAGTCGGTTTTTTTCGTAGCTCGCCTCGGTCTTGATCAGCTTTCGCCACTCGACGCGCTTGTCGGCGGCGTCGTCGTGGTGGGTGGCGCCGAGCTTTTCGCAGAGCTGGCGCTCGGCGCGGATGAACTCGTGCAGCGGGAAGGTGCCCCCATAGAGGTTGACCACGTGGCGAACCCGGCCGGCGGTGAGTAGCGAGTGCAGACATGAAGCCTTCCGTGTGACGTCGGTGGTGACGCCGGAGCGGAAGATCAGCAGCGGATGCTCTTGCCCTCGCGCGTCCTTGTAGCTTCGACCTCGCAGCTGCATGGCGCCGAGGTTTTGCGTATCCATCACCTGGAAGACCAGCCGCACCAAGTAGCCCAACACCACGCGGGTGTTCTTCTTGTGTTGCGCCTTTGACAGGGGGCGCCTCTCGCGGCGGGCCAGCTCGGCGGCGGCCTCCTTGGCCAGGCGGTGTAGCTGCGGGACCCAGAGCACGCGACCGTTGCAGCGGATCCGCTCGGCGTGGAGCCCGCCTTTGCGCAGCTCGGCGATGGTCAGCGGGTCCGTGACGTGGTTCTGCGTCGCGCGGCTGGTCGGCCGTGCCATCGGCGTGGCGGGCCGTGTCGTCGCGCTGACGACCTTCTTGGTAGGTGGGTGCCCGCAGGCGGCGGCAAAGAGCAACAGGGTCAACAGTGCGCGTCTCATCTTCACAGCGGCAATCTACAACGGGTGGGGGCGCTAGACCAGCTAGCGTGGCGTCTGTGGCGCCCGTGTACGGGAGCGTCTCTGTCGGCCACGCAAGAGCGGGGTCGCGTCGACGGCGTCTCGGGGGCGCCCGGGCTCGAGGGTGAGGCGCGGAGGCAGCGGCGCGGCGTCGTTCGCGCCGACGTAGGCGGTGACATGGCCATAGTGCCAGGCGAAGTCGGAGAAGAGCGCGGGCAGGCCGCGGGCGCGCAGCGGGTCGGCGCCACGCTGCAGCTGAAAGTGGAGGTGAGGCTCGGCGGAGTTGCCGCTGTTGCCGCAGCGGCCGAGCACCTGGCCGGCCTTGACGCGCTGGCCGAGCTTGACCCGCACGCCCGGTTGGAGGTGGAAATACGCGCTATGCTCGTCGCCGCGGTGGCGCAGCACGACGTAGTTGCCGGCGAGGTCGCGCGGCTGTGTCAGCATCGTGCGCCAGCTCGGGCGGCGGCCAACGGGGGTGTTGTCGGCGACCCGATCCGAGACACGCACGACGACGCCGTCGGCGGCGGCCAGGACTGGCTGTCCGTAGGCGCGGTAGCTGGTGTTCTTGCGACGGTCGCCTCGATCGCCACGGTAGGAGCGTCCATCGGCGCCGAGCTTGACCATGTCGTAGGCGAAGCGCTGCGAGGCGAGGTGCAGGCTGGCGTGGGGTTCAAAGACGCGGTGGCCTGCCAAGGCTACCCAGCGGCTCATGAAGGGCAGGCGTAGACGCGTCTTCTGGCGATAGCGCCGCACGGCGAGGCGCAGCTCGGCGCGTCCACCTTCGCGCGATGTGGCGCGTAGGCGTAGGGCGTCTGGGGGGTGCTGGTGGTCGATGGAGAGCGCGACCGAGAGCAGGGAGACGCCATCGCCGGCGGTGACGCGGCAATGTCCTTGAGGGCGACGAAAGCGGGAGCGGTAGCGATGAGCCGTTGCCATCGTCTGTCGATCGCGGATCGGGATCCAGGGCAGGGGGCGCAAGGCTCGTCGCAGGGCAGGGCAGCGCCAGCTGCGACGCTGCGCGACAGCCTCAGCGCGCAGCGTCTCGAGGCTGAGCTCCTCGAGCGTTTGATCCGTGGTCGCCCGGTTATGCACATTGACGTGTACGAGGACCTGGCCGCGGATCCCGCCGGCGTCGAGCAGTCTCCCCACCAGCAGCTCCCTCTCGGGGACCGTGGAGAGCCCTAGAGCGGTTGGAGCGACGCGGATTGGCGTGGTTGGGTGTGAGGTCGAACCGCGAGGCGTCACCGCGGCGCGAGGAGGCGTAGGCGCGCACGCTAGCGGTACGATCGCGGCTAGCGCGAGAGCGGGGCCCCCACGCCTTCGGGACCGAGCCGGGTGCTGAGCTGCCGAGCCGATTGCGTAGCCGAAGACATGAGCCATACGGGTGGTACGGCGAACGTTCTGAGGCCTAGAAGGCGCCCGGCAGCGCGGTGCCCGGCGGCGGGAGGGATGTGTGGGGAGGCTCCTAATCCTCTACGACCTCGGCCTTCTCGATCACAATGTCCTCGAGCGGGCAGTCCTTGCTGAAGGGGCCCTTGGCGCCGGTCTTGGCCTCGCGGATCTTGTCGACGGTCTCCATGCCCTCGACGACCTTGCCGATCACGGCGTAGCCGTACCCCTCGGGGGTTTCGTCTTTGTGGTCGAGGAAGGGGTTGTCGACGACGTTGATGAAGAACTGCGAGGTCGCGCTGCCGATCTCGGGGGTGCGGGCCATCGCCACGCTGCCCTTGACGTTCTTCAGGCCGTTTTTCGCCTCGTTTTCGATCGGATCGCGGGCCTGGCGCTTCGTCAGCTCGTTGTCGTAGCCACCGCCCTGCACCATGAAGCCGTCGATCACGCGGTGGAAGAGCAGGCCGTTGTAGTGCTCGGCCTCGATATACTCGATCATGTTCTGCGTGGAGATCGGGGCCTTCTCGTCGTCTAGCTCGATCACGATCTCGCCGAGGGTCGTGGTGAATTTGACTTTGCGCATGGGCCTCTCTCTTGGTGGTGGAGCAGATCTCTTTGCGATGAAGACTGAAGCCTTTCAGAAAACGCGTGCGATTTCAACCTTCGTGTCCTTCAGCTCCACTCCTCTCGCTGTCGGCTCCTTGACAGGTCGCGAGGCGTCGGCACGAACAAAACCGACGAGACGGTCTTGGGGGGTCGTCCGCTTCGCAAGAGAAGCATCGCCTTGAACGCTCGACACCAGAGCCCCGAGATCCAAGGGCAAGAGGTCTTTTTTCCCCACACCTTCGGGACCGAGCCGGGTGCTGAGGCGCCGAGCCGATGGTGTAGCCGAAGAAACGAGCCATACGGGTGGTACGACGAGCTTTCTGAGGCCTTGAACGCGGCCGGCAGTGCTGTCCCCGGCGACGGGAGGCGTTTGGAGGGGTGCTCCTAAACCAAGAGGTTGCTATGGCAAAGAGCGTAGCGAGTTCGCGGCCGATCTCGACGCTGACCAGGCGGCCCGCATCGTGGCGGTCGGCGGCGATGGGCTGGTGATGATGTATCACGCTGTCGGTTAAGACGAACAGCTGGTGGACGAGGAGCGAGAGCAGCTGAGCCGCCTGCTGAGAGCCTTCGCCCTGCCAGGCGCGAGTGGAGAGTAAGGATGGCGATGTTCTTGGGTTTTCGTCCTCTGATGTTGGCGATGATTCTGTGCGCTGGCGTGCTCGACGCCGCGCCGGCCCACGCCAGGCGCAGCGTCCTGGAGCTGGTGCGCAAGGCCGACCTGGTGGCGCGCAGCAAGACCTCCGCCGCGGTCTTCGAGATGCAGATCAAGGCCCGCAGCTACCAGCGCAAGCTGAAGGTCGTGTTCTGGGACGACCAGCGTGACGCCGAGCGCGAAAAGACGCTGCTGAAGATCCTCGGGCCGGCGCTCTGGCGTGGCTACGGGACGCTGAAGCTCGGCAGCCAGCTCAAGCTCTACAACCCGCGCAACAACCACGTCACGGTGGTCGGCCAGTCGCTGCTCGGTGATGCCTGGATGGGCAGCCACTTCACCAACGACGATCTGGTCAAGGAGACGCGGCTAGCCCGGCACTATCGGTCGAAGCTGCTGAAGACGTGGACGGCCAAGGGGGGCGCGGCTGACGCGACGCATTATCGCATCGCGCTCTACCCCAAACCCAACGCGCCGGTGTCCTGGGGGCGCATCGACTACGTGCTCTGGGAGCGCGGCGACGTGGTGATGCCGGTGAAGGCGAGCTACTTCCGCAAAGCCGCAGATGAGCGCCCGCGGCGCGAGATGAGCTTCTCGGCGGTCAAGAAGCTCGGCGGCCGGCTGATGCCCGCGATCATGACCGTCACCATGCCCAAGAAGCCTGGTGAGTACACCAAGCTGATCTATCGCAAGGTGAAGTTCGACGTGAAGATCCCGTCGAGTAAGTTCACCGAGCAGGCGTTACGCCGCTAGGCTGCGGCGAGGTGAGCGGTGGGCAGAGACGTGTTGCCTCGCTACTTCCGTGCTAGGGAGTCTCACCATGGCAGGCACCACACGGCTGGCCTGGCGTAACCTGGGCCGCAACCGACGCCGTACGCTGATCACGGCTACAGGGCTGGTGTTGGGCACGATGCTCTGCGTCGCGACCTACGGCCTGATGGACGGCATGCTGCTCTCGATGGTCGACGCGCTGACGCGCTTTGAGCTCGGCCACATGCAGGCGCATCACCCGCGCTACCTCGAGCGGCGGACCCTCGAGCTGACCTTGCCGAGCGCAGAGCGGCTGGCCGTCGGGCTAGAGAAGGACGCGCAGGTGATCGCCGCCGCGCCGCGGGTCCACGGCTTCGCGCTGGCCTCCAAGGGGCGCACGTCACGCGGCGTGCAGCTGCTCGGCATCGACCCGGCCAAGGAGCGGAAGGTCACGGCGCTCCACGAGCAGCTGAAGGAGGGCGCCTTCGTCGAGGACGCGCCGACGCCCTGGCCCGCGGGACGCAAGCTCAACGCCAGGGAGCTGGCCAAGGACCGCGAGCTCACCGACAACGCCGAGAAGCGCGTGCTCGACGAGCTCGATGGCCTCGAGGGGTTGGATGATGCCAAGCCTGCGAAGCGCACCAAGGCTCCGAGCGGCGCGCCGCCTAGCGCGCTCTCGAAGCTCGACGCGGGGGATCTTCGGCGCGAGAGCTTGAAGCTCGCGGCCTCTCTCTCGCCGCCGCCGAAGCGACCGCCGCGGGTGGTGATCGGCCGCAGCCTCGCGCGCACCCTGAGGGCCAAGGTCGGCGACACGCTCTTTTGGGTCGGCAGCGCGATCAACGGCGGCTCGGCGGAGGTGACGGTGCGCGTCCACGGCGTCCTCGCCACGGGCACGGAGGCCTACGATCGACGGGCTTACCTCCACATCCGTGATCTGCAGCGCTTCATCCGCCTCGACGAGGGTCGCGTCCACGAGCTCGCCTTGCGGCTGCGAGACAGCGCTCAAGCCAAGCGTGTCGCCGCGCGCTTGCGCCGCGAGCTCGACGCCGACGTGACCTGCGCCTCCGAGCTTTCCGATCATCGCTGCAGCGGCGCGCTGCTGCAGAGCTGGGACGAGATCCGCCCCGACATGCGCGCCATGATCGACATCAGCCGCGCGAGCTCGATGGTGATGGTGATCATCGTGCTCTTCATCGCCGTGCTCGGCGTGGTCAACACGATGCTGATGGCGGTCTTCGAGCGCACCCGCGAGCTCGGCGTGCTGAAGGCCATCGGGATGAAGGCTGGTCGGATCCTGCGCCTGATCATCGTCGAGACCGTGCTGCTGGCCTTCGTCGCGGCGGTGATCGGCACAGCCCTGGGCCTCGCCCTAGATCTTGTGCTGATGCAGGTCGGCATCGATCTCACGGGCCTGACCTCGACCTCGATGGCGGGCATCGCCATCGACCCCGTGCTGCGAGCGGCGATCACCGCCGAGGGCCTGCTCGTCCCCGCCGCCGTGCTGGTGGTGGGCAGCCTCTTTGCGTCGCTCTACCCGGCGATCCGAGCCGCGCGCCTGCGGCCCGCTGTCGGCATGCGGGACCTCTAGGAGGGCGTGATGTCGACTGGGCTTTCCTTCCGTCTCGGCTGGCGCTCGTTTCTCAGGCATAAGCGTCGCTCGATCATCACGGGGCTGGCGATCGCGCTCTCTTTAGGCTTGATGCTCTTCACGGTCGGCTTCTCGCGGGGGACCCACGAGGCCTACATCGAGCAGGGCGTGCGCCTCGGCGCCGGCCACGTGGTGGTGCAGGGCAGGGGCTACCACCAAGAGCAGACCCTCGACCGGCTGGTCGTCGATCCCCCCAAGGTGGTGCGCGTCGCGCGCGCGCTGCCCGAGGTGCGTCACGTCGCTGTCCGGCTCCGCGCTGAGGCGCTGATCTCGGCGGGCGAGCATAGCGCGGCGATCGGTGTCACCGGCGTCGATCCCGCCAGCGAGCGCTCGACCTCCGAGCTGCCGGCTAAGCGCGTCTTGGGCCATTACCTGCGCAGCCGCGGCGAGATGCGGCAGCGCAACGCGCCGGCGGATATCTTCCTCGGAGCCAAGCTGGCCAAGAAGCTCGAGGTGGAGCTCGGCGATCGCGTCGTGCTCACGGTCTCCCCACGTGGCAGCGGCAAGACCCGCGCGGCGGCGTTTCGGGTTCGTGGGCTCTTTCGCAGCGGCGTAGCCGAGCTCGACGCCTTCTACGCGGAGATCCCGCTCGACGAGGCGCGCCGCCTGCTCGCCGTTGGCGCTGGCGCGACGCAGGTCGCGCTCTTGCTCGACAGCTACCAAAGCGCTCGGGGGCTGGCGCGCGCGCTCCCCGCCAAGCTGGAGGCTGCGGGTGTCTCCTCGGCCTCCGTCGAGGTGCTGCCCTGGCAGGTCGCCCTCCGGGAGCTCTACGACGGCCTGGTGCTGGACAAGGGCAGCATGTACGTGATGCTCGGCATCGTCTTCGTGATCATCGTGATCGGCATCTTCAACACGATGCTGATGTCAGTGATCGAGCGCACCCGCGAGCTCGGGGTGATGATGGCGATCGGCACCAGCCGCGCCAGGCTCTTTTCGATCGTGCTCGCCGAGGCGGCGGTGCTCGCTGCGATCTCGTCGGCCATCGGCCTAGGCCTCGGAGTCGGGGTCTCCGGGTGGCTCGCTTCGAGGGGCATCGACATCACCGAGCTCGTCGGCGACATGGAGGTGGCGGGGGTCGCGATCTCGGGCCTGGTCTACCCACGGCTCAGCGGTGAGGCGATGGCGAGCTGGACCTCGGCGATGGTCGTGTTGGTCCTGCTCTCGGCGCTCTACCCAGCCTACCGCGCGACCCGCCTCAAACCTGTCGACGCGATGAGGCATGTCTAGTGGCTAGAAGACCCGATCGTGCAGCGCGCCCGCAGAGAGAGACCATCGTCCAGACCGAGCGGCTGACCAAGACCTACCACCAGGGCGAGCATGAGGTGCACGCCCTCTCCGAGGTCGATCTGAAGGTGGAGGCCGGCGAGTTCGTGGTGCTCGCCGGGCCCTCGGGCTCGGGCAAGACCACGCTGCTCAACCTGATCGGCGCGCTCGACACCCCCACGTCGGGCAGCGTCCGTGTCGACGGTCAGCTCCTCGACAGGTTGAAGGGGCGCGAGCAGGCGGCGCTGCGCCTGCGGCGGATCGGCTTCGTCTTTCAGTCCTACAACCTGATCCCCGTGCTCTCCGCCTACGAGAACGCCGAGTATGTGCTGCTCTTGCAGGGGGCCGACGTCAAGACTCGAGAGGAGAGGGTCAAGGGTGTGCTCGCCGCTGTCGGCCTGGCGGGGCTCGAAGACCGCTGTCCGGCCCAGCTCTCCGGCGGTCAACAGCAGCGGGTCGCCGTCGCGCGGGCGATCGCGGCGGGGCCGGCGCTGGTGCTCGCCGATGAGCCGACGGCGAACCTCGACTCGCAGACCGGGTTTGAGCTGGTGGAGCTGATGCTCGAGCTCAACCGCGAGCGCGGCATCACCTTCATCATCTCCTCTCACGACGACAAGGTGATCTCGCGCGCGCGGCGGGTGGTGCGGCTGATCGACGGCAAGCTCGCCAGCGATGAGACCCCCGCGGCCAGATGAGGAGCCGAGCGGTCAGGTCGGGGCGCGCGCTCGGGGTCGCCCTGACGTTGGTGGCCCTCGCCCAGGGGGGGCGCGCCGAGGCGATCGTGCTCGCCGAGGATCCCTTCGAGGAGACCAGCACGGAGCTGGCGCTGATGATCCGCAGCTTCAGCTTCGTCTTCGCCTCGCCGATCCTTCGTCCTCCCTACAACACCGAAGACGCGAACCCCTCGGGCGCCGGTCTGGCCGATCTGCGGCTGACCTTCGCCCATCAGAGCAAGCGTTGGCAGCTGGTCGCGGCCGGTCAGCTCACCCCGCGGGTTCAGTCTGATGGGCTCGGCGGGAGAAACATTGGCCGCGGGGTGCCACCGCCGCGCTGGCTGCCGCTCCGCGGCTGGATCACGCGACGTGATCATGTGCAGGTCCTCGCCGGCTTCGACTGGCTCTATCTGCGCACCTCCCTCGGCCCCGTGACGATCACCGCGGGTCGGCAGCCTGTGAGCTTTGGCCGCGGGCAGCTCTGGCATCCCACCGACATGGTCTCGATGTTCTCGCTCACGGAGGTAGACACCGAGTACAAGCCCGGCGCCGACGCTCTGCGTGTCGACTGGCAGATCGCCGAGCGCTCTTCTCTGGTGTTGTTGGCGGTCGCCGGCGAGCTCGCCGATGGCCACGACCTTGGCCTCTCGCTGGCCGGCAGCAGCTTCCTCGCGCGCTTCAAGCAGGGCATCGGCAAGGCCGAGGTGGCCCTAATGGCGGGGCTCTCTCGCCGCGACGTCGTGGTCGCCGTCGATGGCATCGTCGACCTTGGCTTCGGTGATCTCTACGGCGAGGCCGTGCTCAACGTGCCGACCTCTGGGAGCTTGACGCCGAACCCAGACGCACGTTGCGCCTTCACACGGCTTGGCGTCGCCTGCGCCGACGGGAGCCCGCCGGTGGTCGTCCGGGCAGTGGTCGGTCTGCGGCTCAAGCCAACGAAAACGCTCACCACCAGCCTCGAGCTCTTCTACAACGGCTTCGGCAGCTTCGATCGGGAAGACTACCTCGCCGTGGCGAGCTCTGAGCGGGTGGCTATCGGCGAGGTGGTCGCGCTTGGCGCGCTCTGCGGTGGAGCCTCGCTGCTCTGGGAGCTGCACCCGCTTTTCAAGCTCAGCGCGGCGCTGCTGGCCAACCTCCGCGATCCTAGCGCGCTGCTCTTCTCAGGCTTGGTCTACAGCGCAGCTGCCAACGTCGACCTGATCGCGGGCGTCTATCTGCCCATCGCGCGCGTGCCCGATATCAGCCAAGCGCCGCTCGTCATGCCCCGCAGCGAGTACGGGCTCTACCCCACGTTCTTCTTTTTGGAGCTGAAGATCGCGGTGTAGCCGCTCAACAGGTCGCCACGGTGATCGCGATGATCAGCCCTAGCACGGCGGCGCTGGCGACCATCACCCAGCCGACCCAGGTGGGTGAGGTTCGGGGCTCTGGCGGCAGCGTGGACTCCGCTGTCTGATCAGCCAGCGGCGGTGCCGTGACGAACGCCTCAGGGATGCGCTCCTCTGTGCTGCGGCCCAGGGCGTAGCGACCGAGGGATGGTGAGCTCGCCTCGGGGTTGGTTTCTCGCCGCGTGATCTCTGTGCTGTAGCGCTCAAGGTCGCCGCCATGATCGACCTCCACTGTGGGGCGCCCGATCTCCATCGCGCGGGGGTGGCGCTGCACCTGCAGTTCCTCGGGGGGGAGGTGCTCGGGGGCGTCGAGGTGGGCCCTCGGGAGGTCGTCGATAGGCTCTGGCGCGAGGTCTTTAGGCAGCTGGGCGTCGACCTCGGCTGGTGTGTCGAGTTGCTCTGGGGGGGGCAGCGCGGAAAACGGGCGCTGCACCTGCTGCTGCCGCTCTGTCGGGTATGGGTCGAGGTTATCGAGGATGTGGTCGATCTTCGCTGGATTGGCCTTAGCCTCGGCCTCAAAGAACTCGCGCGAGATCTCCGCTCGCGCGAGGTCGAGCGCCTCGAGGGGGGTGGCGTGGACCTGCGTCCGATCGACGTCGCTGCCGACGGGGTCGAGCCCATTTCCTTGGGCTGGAAGATGCAGCGCGGTGGGCGCGTAGGCGATCGCAGGGCCATCTGCGTCCTGTTGCGGCAGGTTGCGCATCACCGCCGTGCGGTCTTCACGGTCTGGACGGTTGCGCTCCTCGACGAAGGCCGGATGCTCGCCGGTGGCCTTCGCCGCCTCTTGCAGCAGCGCGTCGGAGAAGGCCACCGACGGCAGGCTGCGAAGCGAGTCGTCATCGTAGGTCTTCTCCGCCAGCGAGGGGATCTCACCGGTGGCCATCTTGGGCGGGTTCGCGCTGTCGAAGATCAGGCTCTCTTCGAAGCCTCCGGCGAGCTCGGCGAAGGAGCGCATCTGCGAGCGCTCGTCGGCCTCCGGTCGCTCCTCTTCCACGCACTCCTGGAAGCGCTGATCGACCAAGGCGGCGAGCTTCCGCTGCGCCATGGTGCGCTCGCCGCCGAGGATTTCGAGCTGCGTCTTCAGCTCTGTGGCGAACTCGCCGGCGGTCTCGAAGCGATGCTCGGGGTTGGTCGCCAAGGAGCAGAGGGTGATCGTGTCGAGAGCTGGTGGCAGCGTCGAGATGATGCTCGAAGGTGGCGGGATCTTCGAGCTGAGCAGCTTCATCTGCTCGCCGGTGCTCGTCGAGCGGAAGGGCTGAATCCCGCTGAGCAGCTCGTAGAGGATCGCCCCGGTGGCGAAGATGTCGACGCGGTGATCGATCTCCCCGCCGCAGGCCTGCTCCGGCGGCATGTAGCTGAACTTGCCACGGATGTCGCCGACGACGCTGACGTGGCTCGAGATCCGCGCGCGGGCCACGCCGAAGTCGGTCAGCTTGATGTGTCCATGGCGCGAGAGCAGCACGTTATGAGGGCTGACGTCGCGGTGGATGATGCCCAGCTCTTCGCCCTGATCGTCTCGGCGCTTATGGGCGAAGTCGAGCCCCTCGAGCACGGAGATCACGGTATGTAACGCGACATCCGTTGGCAGGGGGCGCGAGCGTTCCTCGTCGAGCTGTACCAGGGTCTTGAGGTCGAGCCCATCGACGTACTCCATCGCGATGAAGTAGGAGCCGTCGATCTGCCCGAAGTCGAAGACCTGCACGATGTTCGGGTGCGTGAGCTGTACGGTGATGTGCGCCTCGTCGGCCAGCAGATCGACCGTCTGCTGGTCTTCGGTGCAATGTGGCAGCAGGCGCTTGATCGCCAGCAGCTTCTCGAAGCCGCCGACCCCGTTGGTGCGGGCGAGGAAGACCTCCGCCATGCCACCGAAGCCGAGGCGTTCGATCAGCTCGTATCTGCCAAACGACTCGAGCATTGATGTGTTCGCGTGGTTCACCGTGGTACAACATCGTCGCCGGTGCGCCCGCCCCCCAGCGCGGCGATCCCTGACGCAAGAGCCTTAGGAGCACCCCACAAACTCCTCCTGTCGCCTAGCACAGCACTGCCGGCCGCTTTCTAGGCCTCAGAGAGTTCGCCATACTACCAGTATGGCTCGTTTCTTCGGCTACGAAATCGGCTCGGCAGCTCAGCACCCGGCTCGGTCCGGAATTGGTAGGGGTGCTCTTAGGTTACGATGGTTGGTAAATCCCTGACAATCCTTGTGTCAGTCGAGGCGCCGAGAGCGCTCGAGGAGCTGACGCGGCGAGCCGCTGCGCTCTGCGGGGTGAGCGTCGGCCAGCTGGCTCGCCATCTCGGTGTCGAGCTCCCCGATGATCCGCGGCGCGCCAAGGGGGCCACCGGCGAGCTCGTCGAGGCAGCCCTCGGCGCCAGCGCCGGCAACCTCGACCTGCCCGACTTTCCCGAGCTCGGTGTGGAGCTGAAGACGATCCCCCTCGACGCCGAGGGGCGAGTGCGCGAGTCGACGCATGTCTGCAGCATCGACCTCGCGTCGACCGTCGACGCGGAGTGGGAGAACTCACGGGTCTGGCGTAAGCTTCGGCGTGTGCTCTGGGTGCCGGTGGAGTCCGCCGCGGCTGGCAAGCCGCTCTCGGCTCGTCGCCTCGGCCGCGCGCTGCTCTGGGAGCCGACGTCCGCCCAAGTCGCGACCCTCGAGGCGGATTGGACGCTGCTGGTGGGGCGGATCGCCGTCGGTGGTGTGGAGCAGCTCGACGCGCGGATGGGCGAGGCGCTGCAGGTGCGTCCAAAGGCCGCCAACGCCGCCGTGCAGACCGACGCTCCAGGAGCTGATGGCGCGAGCATTCGGACGGGTCCTCGAGGCTTCTACCTGCGGGCGCGCTTCACCGAGCGCGTGCTCTGGGAGCTGACGGGCTCTTGATTTAGCCCGGACGGGAGGCATGTGTAGGGGGGCTCTCAATACTCTTTGGGGACCGCCCGGACCTTCTCGGTCCAGGAGGTGACGGCCTGCATCAGCGGCATCAACATCACCATGTTGCCCTCGATCTTGTAGTCGGGGGAGTTGAGGGCCGCGGCGGGCTCGATCTCGCCCTTGTCGAGCTTGACGAAGGTGCCATAGTTGGCCGTGATGCGAGCCAGGCCGTCGAGCATCGGCTTGAAGGGCTTGTCACGCAGGGGCGCGGGCGCTGGCTCCTCGACGAAGTCGTAGCCCTCGCATTTCCCGCCGGCGAAGGTGTAGGTCACGCTGACGTCGGTGCCCCCGGGGCAGTCGAGGGCGCGCAGGATCACCTTGCCTGTAAGCAGCTTGGCGCGCTCGAGGTGCGCCGGGTCGCTGTTGCAAACCTCGATACTCTCGTCGATCAGCTCGCGGGTGAACAGGCGTGCCATCTCTTCGCTCTCCTTGCTAAGACCTGAAGGAGCCGCAACCTAGCAGGCCTGCACCTCTGTTACAATCGCGCCCGTGAGGGGCGAGCAGCATAGGATCGTGTCCAGCGGTGAGACCAAGCGGCCGCTGGCCGAGGCGACGCTTGAGTTGCCCGAGCTCGACTCTCGAGGGCGTAGCGCGGCCACCTCCGGGGCCAAGCCGATCTTCTTGCGCTTCATCTTCGTCGTGATCAGCATCAACACCGTCTTCGCGCTGGCGCTAGTGCTCTTCGACATCAGCGACTCGGTGAGCCAGGTCAAAGAGTCGCTCTCTTATAACGGAGATCAGGTGATCGGCACCTGCGCGCGCCTGCTTCAGCTAGGGTCGGAGCGAACGCCTCGGCGGGTGGTCGAGCGCTGCGCAGAGCTGACCCGCACACCGATGGCGCTGCTCCATCGGGAGCGTGACCAGGTGGTCTTTGCCACCGACCCACAGATCGCCAGGCAGCTGAGGAGGGTCTACGAGGGCAATCGCATCAAGGCCGGGATGACCGTGGCGATTCGCGCCGAGCTCGGCAGGCTCTCCGGGGCGTGGTTCGTTCACCCCTTGGCCGGGCACCGCTTGCTCGCGATCGTGCGCCGCTCGCCTGAAGACCTCGGCTACTTCAAGTACATGACCATCGGCGCTGGCGTGCTGCTGCTGGGGTTGGTGCTCTCGATCGTGATCATGCTCGCCAGCGCGCGTTGGGTGCTCTTCGCGCCAGTTCAGCGGCTGGTCGACAAGCTGACTGGGGCTCTGGCGCGCGACATCGAGCGCCGTCGCGTCGCTGAGCAGAAGGCCATCTCCGCCCGCTTCGAGGCGGAAGAGCACCTGACCTTTCGAGACAACCTGCTCGACGCGTCGCGCTCGGTGGGCATCATCGGCACCGATCTGGCGGGGGTGGTGCGGATCTTCAACCGCGGCGCCGAGCAGATCCTTGGCTACACCGAGGCCGAGATCTGCGGCAAGGTCACCCTCACCGAGCTGAGCGAGCGCTCCTGTCGCGAGCCCGAGCAAGCCAAGCAGCTGCCGCTGCGCTCGCTGATGCAGCTCGTGTCAGGGCAGGAGTTTCGCGTCAACAAGCACGGCGAGGAGCTGCTGCTGTCGATCAATCACTCCGAGATCCTCGACAGCACGGGGCAGCGCGCGGGCCAGCTCGTGACCTTCATCGACATCAGCGAGCAGAAGCGCCTCGAGGCCGAGCTGCAGCTCAACGAGATGCAGTTGATCCAATCGGCGAAGATGGCCAGCCTCGGCGAGATGGCCACCGGTGTGGCGCACGAGCTCAACCAGCCGCTGAACAACATCGGTCTGCTCACCTCCCGCATGCTGCGCCGTGTCCCCCGCCTCGGCGATGAAGAGGAGAGCCGCTTCATCATGGAGAAGCTTCAGCGCGTACAGGGGCAGGTGGAGCGCGCCAGTCGGATCATCGAGCAGATGCGCACCTTTGGTCGCCGCTCGGATGAGACGAAGGTCTTCTCGATCGACCTCGACCCCCCGGTGGCGCACGTGGAGGAGATGCTTCGCGAGCCGCTTCGCGCCGCGGATATCGACCTGAGCATCGAGTTGCCAGCCAAGCTGCCGCCGGTGCTCGCCGACAGCGGGCAGCTCGAGCAGGTGCTGCTGAACCTGCTGGTCAACGCTCGGGACGCCTTCGAGGACGGCGCCCGGCGCGCCGATTGGACACCACCGGAGCACCCCGAGGTGCGGGTGCAGGCGCGGGTCGATGGGGACGAGCGCGTCGAGCTGGTGATCGCCGACAACGGCCCGGGGATGAGCGACGAGGTGCGGGCCCGAGCGTTTCAGCCCTTCTTTACCACCAAAGAGGTCGGCCGCGGGACGGGCCTCGGGCTGGCGATCAGCTACAGCTTGATTCGTGGATTCGGCGGGACACTCGCGCTAGAGTCCGAGCCAAATCGAGGCACGACGTTCACCATCTCGCTGCGCCAGGTCGCGCAGTCGTCGGAAAGCGTGCATGGCGAAAGCGAAGATTCTGCTGGTCGATGACGAGGCGCTCGTGCGCGAGGAGCTCGGAGGGCTGCTCGACGACGAGGGGTTCGAGGTGATCACGGGGCGCGACGGCGCCGAAGGGCTGACGCTCTTCCATGACGAGCGCCCAGATATGGTGATCACCGACGTGCGCATGCCGCGCGTGGATGGCTTGTCTCTGGTGGCGCAGATCCGTCAGGAGTCACCGACCACGCCGGTGACCGTGATCACGGGCCACGGCAACGAGACCACGGCGATCCAGGCGCTGCGCGCTGGCGTGATCGACTTCATCAAGAAGCCCGTTCGCTTCGACGATCTGATCGCGGCGCTCTCTCGGATGCAGGCCGCGCTGCAGCTGGTACGCAACGAGCCGCCGAGACTCCCCTCGTCGGCGCGGCTGCGCGAGCATTGCTGGGTCTACGAGCTCGACAACGAGCGTGGCGCGATCCCCAATTTCGTCGACGCGGTGCTCGACACCTGCTTCAACGGGATCGATCGGACGCTGGCGATGGAGCTCTCCTTGGCGCTGCGCGAGCTGATCCTCAACGCCGTCGAGCACGGCAACCTCGGGCTGACCTACGAAGAGAAGACCCATGCGCTGGAAGAGGGTCGTCTCGAGCAGCTGCTGGAAGACCGGCGGCAGAAGGCGCCCTATCAAGATCGTCGCGTCGGCGTGGTGGTCCGGCGCGACCGCGAGCAGCTGACCTTCGAGGTGCAGGACGACGGCGAGGGCTTCGACTGGCGGGCGCTACCCGATCCCATGGATCCGAGCAACCTGCTGGCCGATCACGGGCGCGGGGTGCTGTTGGCGCGGATGAGCGTCGACGAGCTGAGCTACAACGAGCCCGGCACGCGGGTCACGGTGGTCAAGAGGTTCGACCAGCCCACCGACGACATGAGTTGAGAGCACCCCGACACACCCCTCCCGTCGCCGGGCACAGCGCTGCCGGCTGCGAGGGGTTGCAGTCTCGACAAAAGACGGCCTTCGGCTACCGCAAGGCGAAAAGCCGACGAAGAAAGGCATATGTATGGTCTGAAGATTGATGAGACGTTGCTCGACAGCGTGATCAAGGGCACCAAGAGCGGCCTCAGCATGGCCGAGATCGATCCCGTGCCCATCGGCGCGTCGCGCTTCATCACGGCGAACCATCCCTACTCCGTGTTGGTTAGTCTCTACGGCGAGCAGAACGGGCAGCTGACCCTCAACCTCACCGAGCGCGCCGTGCTCTTCCTCTCGGCGCAGCTGCTCTGCGAAGAGAAGCCGAACACCGAGGTCACCGAAGAAGACCTCGACGCGATCTGCGAGATCGGCAACATCGTCGCCGGGCGCTACAAAGAGCTGCTCAAGGGAACTCCCTTCGAGTTCACGGCGATCTCGCTGCCCGCGCTGGTCGTCGGCGCGAGCTACAACCTCTATCATACCCGCGGGATCACGACCGTCTCGGTGGAGTTCGAGATCTCCGAGCTCGGCGTGGCCAATATGCACGATAAGTTCTTCACGTCGGCGATCTCGCTGATGCGACGCAGCGGTAGGGGCGCTTGAGCCTCACTTGGCGGTCGCGTTTGAGCCTCACTCGGCAGTCGCGTCTGCGACAGGACCGTCCGCGACAGGACCGTCTGCGACAGGACCGTCTGGCTGCTTGGCAGGGGTTGACGTCTCGAGGTGGAGCGCCGTGCGCGCCTTGCTGCAGGCGGCCGGATCGAGCTCAAGGGCGTCGAGGAGCTCTTCAATCCGGCCGTTCTGCCCTTCACGGGCCATCAGCTGGCAGAGCAGAAGCTGCTCCTCCTCAACCAGCTCGAGGGCGAGGATCAACGGGCGCAGGTCGTAGTCTTTACCGCGGCGGTGGCGCGGCAGCGTCTCGGCGTTGAGCAGGGCCTCGAGGCGCTGGGCGAGCAGGCCCGTGGCGTCGGCGTCGGCCGCCAGCTCCGGGGGCAGCGTCACGCGATAGCTCGCGCTCTGCACCAAGGTCGTCACGGCTGGCGCCCGCCCGATGATCAGCTCCGCCGAGGTGAAGCGCAAGCCCGGAGGTGCCGCGGCGACCAGCCGCGTGAGCACAGCCTCCGCGTCGAGCTCTTCGCGCAGCCAGAGATCGCAGAGCTCGGCATCAGAGCTGCAGCCCAGCGGCAAGGCCGAGGCGAAGACCAGCTTTGGCCGCGGGTGGTAGCCCTTGGAAAACCACAGCGGGAGCTTGGCCCGCCGCAGTGTGCGGGAGAACGTCGTCTGCAGATCGAGGTGGCCGATCCAGCGCAGAGGTCCCTCTTTCGCGAAGCCCAACCTGAAGCGATACTTCTCTGCGGCCTGAGTCATGAGACGAGCTCCTTCGCCTCGCCCCAGCGCGTCGCGCTCTTGGCGCCAGGCTGTGGGCATTGCCATGCGTCGCCGTCGGCTTTCCACTCGGTGTTGAAGCGCCGCAGCAGGCCGCAGCCGTAGCAGCGCTCGCGACAGTCGACCTTGGTCTTACCCTCGAGCGCCTCCTCGTAGTCGCGTCGCAGAAAGCGCCGATCGACGCTGACGTCGATATGATCCCAGGGCAGGGGCTCGTCAGCGCCGCGCTCGCGATGGGTGTAGAACGTGGGGTCGATCCCACAGTCGGCGAAGGCCTGGTCCCAGAGCTCGGCGTCGAAGTGCTCTTGCCAGGCATCAAAGCGCGCGCCGAGGCGGTAGGCTCGCTCGATCACGTCGGCGATCCGCCGGTCGCCGCGCGAGAGCCGCGCCTCGAGCATCGTCTCCCGCGGGTCGGTCCAGCTCAGCTTGAAGGCGCGGTCACGGAGGCGTCCGCGGAGCAGCCGCTGCTTGTCGACGATGCTCTCCGGTGTGTCCGTCGGCGCCCACTGAAAGGGCGTATGGGGCTTGGGGACAAAGGTGCTGACGCCGACGTTGACCTTGGCTCGTCGGCCGATCGCCTGGCGCCCCTGCTGCAGCACGCCGTGGCAGAGCTCGGCGATCGCCTCGACGTCCTCGAGCTGCTCGGCTGGGTGGCCGATCATGAAGTAGAGCTTGATCGTATGCCAGCCGCGCTCGAAGACGTCGCGCGCGGTGTCGAGCACCTGGCGCGTCGAGACCGGCTTGTTGATCAGCTCCCGCATCCGCTCCGAGGCCGCCTCCGGGGCGAGGGTGAAGCCGCTGCGTCGCGCAGCGCCAGAGAGGGCCTCCATCAGCTCGATGGAGAAGGACTCGATCCGCAGCGAGGGCAGCGAGATGTTGAGCTGCTGCCCCTTGAAGCGCTCGCGCACGGCGTTGACCAGCTCGAGCACCGGCGTGTAGTCCGACGAGGAGAGCGAGAGCAGGCCAACCTCCGAGAAGCCCGTGCGGTCGAGGGCTTGCTCGAGGGAGTCGACGATCTCGTCGACGCCGCGCTCGCGCACCGGACGCGTAACCATCCCGGCGTGACAGAAGCGGCAGCCACGAGTGCAGCCGCGCATGATCTCGACGGTGGCGCGGTCGTGGACGGTCTCGATATGGGGCACGATGAAGTTGGTCATCGGCGGCGGCAGGCGGGTCACGATGCGCTTGACCACCGTCAGGGGGGCGCTGTCGACCACGCGCGTGACAGCGATCAGCCGGCCGTCATCTCCATGCTCGGCGCGGTAGAGCCCCGGCGTGTAGATCCCCTGGATCGTCGCCAGCTCGCGCCAGAGCGCCTCGCGAGGCGGCTCGCTGGGGTCTTCGCGCCAGCTCCGGACGCAGCGCGCGCTCTCGAGGATCGCCTCCTCACCCTCGCCGATCACGAAGGCATCGAGGAAGGGCCAGACCGGCTCCGGGTTGAAGGTGGCGTGGCCGCCGCCGAGCACCACGGGCTGATCGCGGCCGCGCTCCGCCGCGCGCAGCGAGACGCCACCGAGCTCGAGGAGCGCGAGGGCGTTGGTGTAGAGCGTCTCGTAGGGCAGTGACACGCCAATGAGATCGAAGGCGGACAGCGGTCGCTTGCTCTCGAGGGCGTAGAGCGGCAGCCCGGCGTCGCGCAGCTCTTGCTGCATGTCGACCCAGGGCAGGTAGACCCGCTCGGCGAGCATCTCATCTTGGCTGTTGACGATCTCGTAGAGCAGCATCAGCGCGCTGTTGGCCATGCCGATGTCATAGATGTCAGGGAAGGCCAACGCGACGCGCAGCGGGGTCGCGTCCCAGTCTTTGCGGATCTCGTTGAGCTCACCGCCAACGTAGCGCGCCGGCTTCTGCACGCGGGGCAGCAGGCGCTCCACCGCGGCCTCGAGGGCCGCGGGTGTGATCTCGGTGTTGGGCCGTGGGTGACCCTGCGGGGCTATCTGCTTGTCCATGCTCATCTCTCTAGTACATCGCGGCGTCTGTCGCGACGCTATGTAAGCGGAGGGTGGCCAGAGACGTGCGTGAGAAGCAGCCAGAAAACCGTTTTCACGGGTTTGGGGCGGCGTTCAGGCTGTGTCCGTACGTCTGCCGCCCAGTCGTCGTGTCGCGCGTCGGCTGCGTAGCGCAGTCCGCGCTGGAGTCCATAGCCGGCCTCATCGTCTTCGTGCGACAATGAGCGGCGATGCGAACCCCAAAGACCCTCCCCATCCCCGCACTCGCGGCTCTGCTGGCGCTGGGCAGCGCTTGCAGCGGCTTCTCCAGGGTGCAGGCCGACGCGTCGCCGGACGTGCCAACGCTGGACAGCGCTCCGGATCTTGGAAGAGGTCTCGAAGCGGACCTCGGCGGCATCCCCAACGACTTCCCCTGTGGCAAGGACTACTGGGCCAACGCGATCAAGAGCGATCCCAACTGCAACCCACGGCGCGTGGTGTTGATCGACGAGGGTCTCCCGCAGGGCGAGTACGACGAAGAGCTCTGGACCGTCTTTGGCCTCAGCCTGGCGCTGAGCGAGGGTAAGCTCGGCGTGGCCTTCGACAACCGCTATAGCGCAGAAGAGGGGCACCTCCGCCTGCTCTCGTTTCCCGCGGGCACGACGGAGAAGGTCCCGGTGAGCTCGGTCGAGCTCATCTCTGGGCTTCCGTATCACCACTATGGCTACGCCGTCGATCTGATCACGGCGAAGAAGGGTGGCTACCATCTGGCCTATGCCGAGGTCGGGGCGTTCGGTGGGCAGCTCGGCGTGAGGCGCTGGAGCGGCCACGGCAAGCCCGAGCCCTTCGAGCTGGTCAGCACCGAGGTCGACCGGCACGCGAAGGTGCGCTTGGTGGAGGCCGATGATGATCAGCTCCATGCGATCGTCTATGAGGATAAGGCCAAGCGCCTGCTCTGGAGTCGGCGCGCTCCCGGCGGCGCCTGGAGCACTCCCAGCTACCTGTTGAAGATGAGCACGACGGTGACTGGCGCTGGGCAGCTCGCCGCCCACCGTCATGCTGGTGGCCATCCGGCCTTCGTGCTGCACTACGGGTCCGGGCTGGGGTCGCAGCCGCTCTTCAAGCGCTGGGATCCGACCAGCGGCTGGTCAGGGAAGACGACCCTCGACAACAACACCCTGGACGGCCTCGCTGGCTACAGCCCAGCGCTGGTGATCACCCCGAGGGAAAACCACGCCGCCTACTTCACGGCCGGCGTCAGCGACACGAAGGCTGAGCTCTGGGTCGCGAGCTGGAGCGGTCTCGGCGCGGTCACCCACCAGCGAGTCCTTGAGAAGATCCTTCACGACGCCCGGTCTCCGCAGTATGCCCTGGCGATGGACGTCGACCAGTGGGGGCTTTTGCACCTCGTCGTCGCCGTGCCGTCCATCCAGGCGCCCTCGGGGACGATCGAGTATTGGCGTCAGCAGCTGGTAGCGGGCAAGGAGACCTGGATCTATGACGTGATCGAGAGCGATGTGATCAGCGACTCGATCTCGCGGACCCATGTGGCGATCGTGGTCGAGCCCCAAGGCAAGCCGCATATCGTCTACTACAACGGCAAGCATATGCGGCTGATGTATGCCACCCGCGATGACCGCTGACGATCGCTATCGGCTCGCTGCAGCGGTCGTCTCGTCAGGAGCTTGCGGAAGGTCTCTCACGTTGCGAACGCTACCTCAACGACAGCCGATTCGGTCCGATGCGGCCGATCTCGGGTCCAACCGATGCTAGAATGCGCGCCATCATGCCAGAGATGCTCTACATCGACCCGGATCAATTCCTCATCGACGCCTTTCGCCTCGGCAAGCGAGTCTACGAGGACGGCTTTCGACCCAAGCACGCGATCTCGATCTGGCGCGGCGGCACGCCGGTGGGGCTCGGTGTCGACGCGTTCTTCCGTAGCCGCGGCCTGACGCTGAGCCACACCACCATCGCCACCGGCTCCTACACGGCCATCGGTCAGCAGGGCGAGGTGACGGTGAAGAACCTCGAGCACCTGGTGCAGGTGGTCTGCCCCGAAGACGGGCTGCTGATCATCGACGACGTCTACGAGTCAGGCAACACCATCGCCAAGATCGTCGAGCTCTTGCGGAGCATGGCACGCGCCAACTGCCCAACCGATATCCGCGTGGCGACCGTCCACAGCAAGCCCGGCCGCGCACAGCATCAGGATCTGCCGCTCTACGTGCTGCATGAGGTCGAAGACCGGGTCTGGATCGACTATCCCCATGAGCTCGCCGATCTGGTCGCCGATGACGATCCCAACGACGCAGCGCTGCGCAAGAAGGACGAGGAGATCTGGCGCATCCTCCACGGGCCTGCGCCGCAGCCTTCGGTGCTCTCCGACAACCCGCGCGGTTATCACTATCTCAGCGGGCGGCGGCTGCACTTAGATAGCATCCGCCTCGGCGTGCAGATCGCGCGCGACGCCAGCTGGCGACCGGACTTCCTGATCGCGCTCTGGCCTGGCGGCGTGCTCTCGGGGCTCCCGGTGCACGAGGTCTACAAATACGAGCTACGAAAGCATGGGGGGGGGGTGATCCCCGACCACATCAGCATCAACACCCAGCCGACTCGCTCGAGCTTTCGCAGCGCGATCGTCGGGCTGAACTACCTCTCTGAGCGGATCAACAAGGAAGACGACGTGTTGATCATCGACACCACGTTCCGCGCGGGCAAGCTCGTCAACGACGTCGTGATGCGGCTCAAAGAGGTGCTACGGCGCAACCTCAACCACAAACGGATCCGCGTGGCGAGCGTCTACTACAACCCCGACGATCGCTCGACCTGGACCGTGCAGCCCTTCTTCAAGAAGCCTCACTACCATCTGCATCAGGTCGGCCAGGAGGTGATCTACCCCTCCAGCCCACATAAGCTGCAAAACGCGCGGGCCGACCTCCGCGAGCTCGACCCAAAGCTGGCGAAGGTGCTCTTCGACGACTAGAGCGCTGATCCGCTTAGCGGGCCGACCTCCGCGAGCTCGACCCAAAGCTGGCGAAGGTGCTCTTCGACGACTAGAGCGCTGATCCGCTCAGCAGACCGAGCTGTGCGAAGGATGCGACATCACGGCGTAGGCGCGAGAAGGGCCTGCTGGTCGCACGCAACCGACGAGCGACAACCGCTCTGATGTCGAAGACCAGCGAGGCGACGGGAGGTAAGCTGGTCGGCGCTCTAGCCACCTGCCGGTGGCAAGGAACCGACGAGCGACAACCGCTCTGATGTCGAAAACCAGCGCGGCGACGGGAGGTCAGAGGGTCAGCGCTAGAGCGCTGATCAGCTTACCGGACCGAGCTGCGCGAAGGATGCGGAATCACGGCGTAGGAGCGAGGAGGGCG
>PDWJ01000924.1_pt1 | contig 39596 bp, 36 predicted proteins | sample 1430881 | NCBI WGS metagenome assembly PDWJ01 (sample SAMN01162460, study PRJNA174530) | Oral metagenome, whole genome shotgun sequencing project. | biome: Marine environment; feature: Marine mammal; material: Swab sample of the gingival sulcus; isolation source: swab sample of gingival sulcus...
ATCCAGCTCGAGATGCACGGTGTGCTTCGGCCGGGGTATCCACTTGGCCGTCAGCGTAATCGGACCCGCTATCGGCTTGCCGAAGTCGTACACGTCCGAGCCCAAGTACCAGTCCACGAAGCGGAAGCCCGCCTTAACCGGCACCTCTGCAGGGCGCACGAAGGGCTCGCCCTCGAAAGCATCAATGTCATCCGGTTGAGCAACTCCACCGAGCGTGCCACCATCCAGCTCGAGATGCACGGCGTGCTTCGGCAGGGGTATCCATTTGGCCGTCAGCGTAATCGGACCCGCTATCGGCTTGCTGAAGTCGTACACGTCCGAACCCAAGTACCAGTCCACGAAGCGGAAGCCCGCCTTAACGGGTATCTCCGAAGGGCGCGCGAAGGGCTCGCCCTCGAAAGCATCAATGTCATCCGGTTGAGCAACTCCACCAAGCGTACCACCATCCAGCTCGAGATGCACGGTGTGCTTCGGCCGGGGTATCCACTTGGCCGTCAGCGTAATCGGACCCGCTATCGGCTTGCTGAAGTCGTACACGATCGGCATACCGCCTCCTTCCCCTCCTTCGTCCGCGCCGTAACCGTTGCGTTGCCAATCTGGAGGGGGCTAACCAGCCCGCTCGCATTCACACCAGCAACCGCATTCATCTCGTACTGTTCACCCACCGTACCGGAGGTGAACCACGTCAGCTCCTTGTTGCTCGCCTCCGCTGGCACTACCCTTGCGCTGAGCTGCAGCTGCTCCCCCAGAATCACAATCGCGCTCTCCTTGCTCAGCTCGACCCGCTCCACAGGCACGCCCCCACCGACCGTAATCCGAACCCGCTCCTCCACCTCGCTCCCGGCTATCCTCGCGGTGACCATGCATACGCCATCGGCCCTACCCACGAGCTTGCCGGTCGCATCCACCGTGGCCACCGCCGCATCGCTGCTCTCCCACTCCAAGCCGAAAGTGGCTGGCTCCACCGTGGCCGCAAGGACAAGCTCCTCGCCCACGGCAATCCGGTCCTTCGGGGATGTAAGCGACAGCCCGAAGCCCACTATCTGGTCCTTCCAGTCGCTCCACGTCACCTTGTAGGCATCCACGCTCCCCTTGGGCACGTATATCTTGGTCGTCGGGGCGATCTCCCCGTTATTCGTCTGGCCTGCTGGCCAATCAACGATGCGCGGAGGGGTCACCGCGGGTGAGAACAGACTCTTAAGCATGACGCCGTTCGTGAGGTAAAAGCCGTGCTTCACGGTCTCAAGCCCCACGGGCAGGGTGAGGGTCTCGAGCTTGGGGCAGTTCTGCACGAAGTTGCCGGGGAGGCTCTTGATTTCCCGATTGAGGACCAGCCGCGTCAGCTCGCTGTAGTCATTAAAAGCTGATTGACTCAGGACCTCAACACCCGGAGGCACAATGTAGCGCTCTATCTTCGATTTGGCGAATTCCGACCCACCCAGGAGCACCACGCTGGCGGGCAGGTCCACCTTCTTCAGCTCCGGGCAGCCGCCGAAAGCGTATCCCCCTATGGTCACCAGCCCCTCAGGCAGGGTGAGCTCCCTGAGCTTTTCGCAACCGGCAAAAGCATCCCTCCCGATGATCTTCACATTCGGGGGTATCACCAGACGCTCGATGGCGCAGCCGCGGAATGAACCCTCCCCAATGACCTCCAGCCCCTCGGGTAGGCTGACCTCCTTGAGCTTGACGCAGCCGGAAAAGACATTACCACCCATATGTCCACGCCCCGACCCGATACGCTTCACGCCCGCCGGGATACTGATGCTCTCCAGCTCCACGCAATCGGAGAAGACATCACCCCCCAGCGTCTCCAGCCCAGCCGGCAAGGTGACCTCCTTGAGCTGCGCACATCCCCGAAAGGTGCCACCACCTATGGTCTTCAGGCCCGCAGGCAGCACTATACGCTCAAGGGGACACTCCAAGAAGGCCTCAGCCCCCAGCGTCTCCAGCCCATCTGGGAGCGTAACCTCCCGGAGCGCCACGCACCTGTAAAAGGCATGGGGTGCAATGGTCTTTACCCCACGGGGGATGCTGATCCGCTCGAGCTTTTCGCATCGGCCAAAGGCACTCGCCTTGATCCCCTCCAGGGTATAATCCTCACCGTCTATCCGTATGACCTCATCGAGTACCAGAGCGCCCTCCTTCTGCTTGTCGCACTCCTTCACCGAGCAGCTCCCAGAACCCGGCTCATACTCATATTTCAGGCCATCCTTCTCATGAATCTGCAACGCCGCCATCGCATGCAGCGAAGCCAGAAGCATGGCAAAAAGTAGTACGCATTTCCTCATGGTCTTTTCCTCAATTTATTCTACTTGCTCTACACTAAACAGACCGAACAGCACTACAAAGCCTCAGACCAGAAGAGACTGGCCCAAGACCCATAAGAGCGTTCGATTGTTTTTCTGAAAAATTTAGAAAATGTGGGGGGGGGGGTAAATCGGAGGTGACCGGTCACCTTCATCCCGGTGGGTTCACATTCCGCACGTTTGGTCGTCCTCATTGGGGGCAAAGGTAGCTCTTTCCGCCAGAAAAGGCAAAAGCACGGGGCTCCCGGATAAGGGGCCAGAGACCACCCCTCCCCCTTTTTCACTACCTTCGCGCCCGATTGGCGCCCCGCCCGCCCTAACGGAAACGAATACAGCATGAGCAACCCCAACCTGACACCCCGCATATCCATCATCATGGGCTCGACCTCCGACTTCGGCGTGATGCGCAAGGCCGCCGAGTTCCTCGACGAGCTCCAGATGCCCTTCGAGATCAACGCCCTCTCGGCGCACCGCACCCCGGAGCTGGTGGCCGACTTCGCCCGCACCGCCGAGGCGCGGGGCGTGCAGGTCATCATCGCCGCCGCCGGGGGGGCCGCGCACCTGCCGGGGGTCATCGCCGCGCAGACGGTCCTACCCGTAATCGGCGTGCCCATCCGCTCCTCCAACTCCGTGGTGGGGCTGGACTCCATCCTCTCCATCCTGCAGATGCCCTCGGGCATACCCGTGGCCACCGTGGCCATCGACGGGGCGACCAACGCCGCCATCCTGGCCTGCGAGATGATCGCCCTGGCCGACCCGGCCGTCCGCGCCAAGGTGCATGAGTACAAGAACCAGCTCGCCAGCAAGATAGAGAAGGCCAACCGGGACCTGGCCCGCGAGGAGTTCAAGTTCCGCACCAACTAGGCCCGCATGGCGAAGTGGCAGCTCGGCCCCGAGGCCGAATGGAACGACAAGGGGCGGAGGCAGCCCGCCCAGAAGAGCAAGGCCCAGCGCGACGGAAGGGCCAGGCCGCAGACGGCGGTCCGCGCCAAGAAGCCGCTCGGCCAGCACTTCCTCAACGACGAAAGGGCCGCGCAGACCATCGTGGACCAGCTACAGGGCCTGGGCCAGGGGGCCATCGTCGAGATTGGGCCCGGCATGGGGGTCATCACCCGTGGCCTGCTCCAGCGATTCGGCGAGCGGCTGCACTGCGTAGAGCTCGACCGCGAGTCGGTGGACTACCTGCGGGGCGCGCTGCCCGAAATCGCACCCCGGCTGCATGAGGCCGACTGCCTCCGCTTCGACCTCGACACCCTGCCCGGGGGGCTAAGCGCCATGGCCGGCAACCTCCCCTACAACATCTCGTCGCAGATACTCTTCCGGGTGTACGACCACAGGGCCAGCGTGCAGGAGGCCGTGTTCATGCTCCAGCGCGAGGTGGCAGAGCGCATCGCCGCCACGCCCGGAGGGCGCGAAAGGGGCATCCTCTCGGTGCTCCTCCAGGCCTACTACGACATCCGCCCCGTGCTCACCCTCCCCCCCGAGGCCTTCACCCCGCCCCCCAAGGTGCACTCCTCGGTCATCTACATGCGCCGCAACGGCGTGGACCAGCTCCCCTGCGACGAGCGCCTCCTCAAGCGGGTGGTCAAGGCCACCTTCAACCAGCGGCGGAAGACCCTCCGCAACTCCCTCCACGCCAGCCTGCCAGAGCTACAGGGCCACGCCGACTTCGCCAAGCTACCCTACCTCGACCTCCGAGCGGAGGCCCTGTCGGTGGAGCAGTTCGTGGAGCTGACCAACGCGGTGGCGCGCTTGCTAGGCGACCGCACCTCAGAGACCCACTCCGCCTAGCCCCTATTTGGCCTGTTGGGATTGTAGGCCCGTACGAGGAGTGCGTAGATGAGCAGCCCGACAGGGATGCCTCTACGCCTTTCGCCATGCATCTCCCCAAAAACGGGGGTCGCACCCCGGGTTCTCCGTGCGCGGAGCGTAAAGCCCACACGCAGAGAGCCCAAGGATGCGACCCCGAATGGAAGCGGGCTGAGGCCCGGATAGCTGCCTGAGCCTAGCCGTGGCCGAAGCCCGGTTGGCTAGGGAGCGAGCGGCGCGACGAGGCGGAAGCCCAAGCCGACGTTCCGGAACCCGGGGACGTCCCCGTCCCGGTACGCAGAGCGGCAGTTCCAGGGCTCGTAGTTCCAGCCGCCGCCACGGTTCACGCGGGAGGCGCCAGCCGCAGGGCCAGCGGGGTCCTTTACCGGGTCGGCCGTGTAGGCACCGTACCAGTCCGAGCACCACTCCCATACATTGCCGTGCATGTCGTAGAGGCCGAAAACATTGGACTTCTTCCCGCCCACCGCGTGCGTCACACCATTCGCATTCGCCTCATACCAGGCGTAGTCGCCCAGCTGCGCCTCGTCCTCGCCGAAGCAGAAGCGCCCGGCGCTTCCCGCGCGGCAGGCATACTCCCACTGCGCCTCAGTCGGCAACGTCGCGCCTTTCCCCACCCAATCGCAGAAGGCCTTGGCATCCTCCCACGACACGTACACCACCGGTTGCTTATCCCCCTTGAACTCCGACCCCAGGTCAGGGTGGTTCGCACCGCTCTCCTTCACCCTATCCCACACCGCACCCCCCCTGTCCTCCATAGCCTTCAGGAACGCGTTGTACTGCGCGTTGGTCACCTCCGTCGCGCTCATCCAGAAGCCGGAGAGCTCCACCTCATGCAGCGGGCCCTCATCATCCTCACGCCCCTCCTCATCGTCTGGGCTGCCCATCATGAACTTGCCGCCCTCCACCCACACCCACTGGATGCCCAGCGCGGGGTCGGTCGGCGGGGGCTGGGGGGTGCTGGGCTTCTCCGGCGTTTTGCCGGGGTCCTCCCCATCCTTGTGCTCATTGCCCGTCTGCAGCGTGTTGCTGCCGCCCGCCGCGGGCTTGCTGTCCTTCTTGTCGTAACCAGGCCGGGCCAGCGGCCCCAAATTCAGCAGTTTCCTTTTCATCATCAGCATGTTTTGTATAAATAGAAATGTCTGAAAAATAGCGCTTCGTCCCGCTCCATTTCGCCCCCTTCCATTTCTTCACCAAATACTGGAAATCGGCTTATTGTGTTCACAATTTAGACGTATTCTTTGCGCTGGTACGGAGCTTCGCGGGGCGGGGTGCGCACCCTAGGGTGGCTTTTCCACCCGGAGGATAAGCGGATTAGGTTCTAGCCCAGCATCCCCCTCAGGTCTAGCTGCACGTCCAGCGCGTCGTGGTGGCCTTGCGTTAGGCACATGGTCATGTATATCGGCGCGTACAGCACCCGCCCCTCCACGCGGAGGTTCTCCATGCACAGCACCAGGCCGTAGGGGATGTCGTAGCTCCTATCGCCCAGCACCCCGCTGAGCGCACGATGGCGCGCGTAGTCCTTCCCCGACTTCACCTCTATGGGCAGCACGCTCCCCCCATGCTCCACGACGAAATCCAGCTCGCCCTGCTTCTTGCTGTGGAAGTAGTACAGCGCGTGGCCGTGCGCCACGAGCTCCTGCGCCACCACATTCTCAAAGAAGGCCCCGTGGTTCAGCATCTCGTCGCCGTTGAGCACCCTGAGCTGCATCCTCGCGTCGGCGTAGGCGGAGAGTAGCAGCCCGATATCGCCCATGAAGAGCTTGAAGAGATTGCGCGAGCGCGAGATGCGCAGCGGCGACCTTGGCTCATGCACATTGTAGGTCGGCAATGCCACCCCGGTATCCCGCAGCCAGAGGAAGCTATTCTCATAGCGCGAGAAGCGGAGCTCCTCATGCAAGTGCTTCAGGATGAAACGCTTGTTCTTCGCATCGAGCTCTGAGGGTATGAGCATGAAGCTATCATGGATGTACAATTTCCGGTCTGGGTCGTACTTCCCGATATTGCGCTTGTAGAGCTCCACAATCGCCTCCTGCTCGCGCACCACCTGGCGGATATTCTCGGTATCAAGGAAGCGCTGCACCACGGCGGGCATCCCCCCCACCACGAGGTAGAGCCGGAAGATATCGAGCAGCCGCCTGTGCAGCACCTCATCCACTGGTCGGCGCGCCTCCCAGGCCTCCCGCACGCTGGCTATCGCCTCCGGGCCAATCCCCACCCCCCAGAGGAACTCCTCAAAATCGAGCGGGAACATCTGCTTCGTGGCCATGTAACCCACTGGCAAAGAGCGTATATCCCTCAGCATCACCCCCAGGAGCGAGCCGCTGAGGATGTAGCGGTAGCTCCCCTCATCGACCAGGAACTTTATGGCCGTGACGATTTCCGGGCATTCCTGCACCTCATCGATGAAGATGAGCGTGCGGCCCGGCACGAGCGGCCTAGCCACGAAGGCGCTCAGGTGTATGAGGATATCCCTCGCGCTGCGCGCCCGGCTGAATATCGGCCGGGCATCGGGCTGCTCCACGAGGTTGAGCTCCACGAAATGCTCAAAGTGCTCCCGCCCGAAGCGGCGGATGGAGTAGGTCTTCCCCGTCTGCCGCGCGCCGCTGACCAGCAGGGCCTTCCTGTCGCCCAGGAAAGCATCGGATAAGTAGCTGTCTATCTTGCGCTTTAGCATTCGTTCACCCCCTTTTCCAACGGAAATCGCCCATTTCTGACCCCTTTTCCAATGGCAAAGGTAGCTATTTCGCCCCCTTTTCCAACGGAGGCCCTACGGGAGGGGAGATGCTCAATACCGCAGCCGCTCGCCCAGCCAGGCCCGCAGCACCGGGTCGGCGATATGCAACCCGTCGCCCTCCATCTCGATGAGCTCCTTGGCGATGAGCGACCGCCGGACCGCGCTAACGTTCGCCGACGAGCCCAAGCGGTAGGCATCCAGCACCTCCCGCCGGGAAAAGCCATCGGTGTGGCCGTCCACCATCGCGCGGAGGAAATTCATCTGGTGCGCGCTCAGGCTCGCGGTCTGCTGCTCGAACATCGGCGAATTCTTCTCCACCAGCTCCCTGTAGGCCACCTCGTACCCCGCCTGACTGGCCTCACCGTCAGTGAGCGACCACACCAGCCAGGCCAGCTGCTGGACGTAGGAGGAGTGATTCTCCACCGCCTCGGCTATCCTGGCCGCCAGCTCTGGGGGTATCCGCTTGCCGGTCCTCTCGAAGCGGCTGCAGATGTACGCCACCCAGTCGCGCATGGGGATACGCCCGAGGTGCATCGTATCGCCGAACTTGTAGAAGGGGAGGCTCTGCCGCTCGAAGAGCTCATGCATCATGTGCCTCCGGCTCCCGAAGAGGCAGTAGGCCACCGATTGCTGGAGCTGCCACGCGCTGCGGAGTCGCTTCTGGAAGGCCACCGAGTCGCTGAACTCGCCAATCTGCTGGAACTCGTCTATGCACACCACCACGCGGCAGCCCTTCCGCTGGGCAATCCTCTCCGGTAGGCTCAGGACATCCTCGCTGGCATGCGGTCGCCCCCTGAGCTCTAGCCCTAGGCTCATCTCCATGGTGCCGTCGCTCAGCGAGATACGGGGGCTCAGGCGCGACAGGAAATCCTTCACGTAGGCTATTCGCTCCTCCAGCCGGCTGGCGGTCTGGCGCAGCACAGCCGCGGCGAAATGCTGGTAGAATTCCTCCTCGGCGCGGCAGGCGAATATATCGAGGTGGACCACCAGCAGGCCCGATGCCGCGGCGCGCTCGGCCGCCCTACGCACCAGGGAGGTCTTCCCCCAGCGGCGCGGGGAGATGATGACCGTGTTGACCCCGGCCCGGAAATTCGCCAGCAAACGGGCGGTCTCCTCCACCCGGTCCGTGAAGTTCTCACCGGTAGCGAATCGCCCGAAGACGAATGGACGCAAGGGCTCCATAGGCTGGTGTTCTCTAGTGTGCTATGCAGGGCAAAGGTAGGTAATAGGTCTCTTAGTAACAAGCCTATTACATGCGCCGCCCGGCCGGAACTGCCTATATCCCGAGCGCGAGGCCCACGCAGAAGGGTACGGCGAAGGTGAGGCAGACCCCGTGGTAGATGGACACGATGGCGTACTCCGGGGAGGTGGCCCGCACGATGAAGGGGAGGGTCGTGTCCATGCTGTTGGCCCCGGCCACGCAGATGGGCGATACCGGGCCGAAGACCCCGGCGATGGGCGAGGCGAGAATCATCGTGACCAGCTCGCGCATGATGTTGCTCAGCAGGGCGATGGCCCCCAGGACGGGCGAGTAGCTGCTGCTGATCATGACGCTCGAGAGGCTGTAGTAGCCCAGGCCGCTCCCCACGGCCAGCACCTCGCGCATGGAGAGCTCGGGCACCAGGGGCATGGCCAGGAGCACGCCGATGAAGGTGCCCGCCAGCGTGACCAGGGGGACGAACAGCATCCGCCAGCCCATGCGCCGCACCCGCAGCAGGGTCTCCGTGTCGCTCCCCACCACCATGCCCACCAGGAAGAGCAGGGCGTAGAGCGCCCAGTCGGTGAGCTGGGGGTTGAGCAGCCAGCGGGGCATCTCCCAATTCGCGCTCAGGAATATGCCGCCCAGGAAGGGCAGCAGGAAGCTGGTGCTAGACAGGAAGCTCTTCATCCTCATTCCCCCGCACGCTTACCATCCCGGCCGTCCGCCCCGCTCCCGGTGGTGGCGCTCTCCCCCGAGCGCAGGCCCAGCACGAAGCGACCGAAGAGCCAGGCCATCGCGCCGCTACCCAGCATGGCGGCCATGGTGAGGATGCCGGCCGTCATGCCGAACTCGGGCAGGCGCGCGAAGAGGCCCCGGTCGGCCCCGATGGACAGCCCGAGGGTGAAGAGCAGCATGTACACCGCCCAGCCGGACACCAGGCCAGCCACCCGTATCGCCTGCCGGAAGCGGCGGAGGAGGTAGCCGGTGAGCATCCCGCCGACCATCATGCAGATGAGCACTACCATAGGGACGACCCGTATTGCCCGTCGCGCACCATGCTGGCCAAGGCCCGTTCCACCAGGGGCCTGTCGTCGGGGTAGGTGACCCCGCACCACTGGGCCGTGGACCGGAGCACGAGGCAGCTCCCCGCCCCGCGGGCGATGCCGTCGTACACCGCGCTAGGGATGTAGCACTCGCTCTTGGGGTCGAGGTCCCCCTGGCGGAAGAAGGTCCGCACGAAGGTGTCGAGCGAGGAGAGGAAGTCGGGCGTGAAGCCCCAGCAATTCATGGAGACGACCGTGTCCTCGGCCAGCTCCCGGTCGGTGGCCAGGTCCACAATCCGTCCCCCCTCCCGCACAATCCGCGTGTGCTCCTCTATCCCCTCCAGCCGGCCATCATCGCTCGAGCTGCACACCCCCCTCGACACGTGGCCAGCCTCGGAGAGCGTGCGTCCCAGCTGGTAGCCGACCATGCACCACTGCCCGGCACCACACGCCCCGTTGAGGTGCTCGCCCAGGGCGCGGAAGGCATCCGCCCCGTAGAAGTCGTCCGCGTTGATGACTGCAAAGGGCTGCGACAGGGCCTCCCGGGCGCACCACACCGCGTGGGCCGTACCCCAGGGCTTGGCGCGCCCCTCAGGCGGGGTAAAACCCTCCGGCACGTTGCATAGCTCCTGGTACACCAGCCTGTAGCTCAAGCCCTTCGGGAAGCGGGGAATGACCTGCTCCCAGAAGTCCGCCTCAATGTCGCGGCGTATGACGAACACGAAATCGTCGAAACCATATCGTAACGCATCATGCACGGAGTACTCCAGCAGGACCTCCCCGCCGGGCCCAAGGCCCGCCATCTGCTTCAGACCGCCGAAACGGGACCCCATGCCCGCCGCCAGCACCAGTAAGCTTGCTCCCATAAAATATACCCTATTTTAGCGTGGTGGATTTAGCAAACGCCGCAACCGCCCCATCACAAGCCGCGAAGATACCTATTCCCGGCCGACTTTCCCAAATCGCCACCCGGTGGGCAAACAACACGAGCCGACCAGCTGTTAGTCAATGAGGGTTCTCAACCCAAAGCCAATACCTAAGCCCGCATCCGCATGCAATACCGAAGCAAGCCCCTCTCCCCCGTACGCCAACTCCTGCTCCTGGCCCTGCTCCTGGTGGCCTCCCTCATCCTGGCCATCGTCGGCCTGACCCTCCTCCGCCAGGCCGGCATATTCAGCGACGGCTCGCCCGTGGGCAACCTCCTCCTCCAGGCCCTCTACACCCTCCTGCTCTTCCTGGCCCCCGCCCTCCTGTGGGCCCGCCTCGCGCGGGAGCAGCACCCCTTCTCCCTGACCACTCCCCCCAGGCTCGCCTACCCCATCGCCCTCCTCCTGCCGCTCCTGGCCATACCCGCCGTCGAGCTCCTCACCGACGCCAACCACCTCCTGCCCGCCACGGAGTGGATGCGCAGCCTCGAAACCCGCCTCGAGCAATCCACCCTCCAGATGCTCTACGTGCAGTCCCCGACGCGCTTCCTGCTCAACGTCCTGGTGGTGGCGCTCGTGCCCGCCATCGCCGAGGAGTTCTTCTTCCGGGGCGCGCTCCAGCACATCCTGCTCCGCGTCACCCGTAGGCCGCACTTCGCCATCTGGCTCACGGCCATCGCCTTCGCCCTGCTGCACATGCAGCTCCTCAGCCTCCTGCCCCGCATCCTCCTGGGCGCCGCCCTCGGCTACATCTACCACTACTCCCGCTCCCTACTCGCCTCCATCGCGGGCCACTTCGCCAACAACTTCCTGGCCGTGGTCGCCCACTTCTTCGCCGCCAGGCAGGGCATGAACCCCGAGCAGCTCAAGGGCCTCTCCATGCACTGGACACTCGGCCTGGCATCCCTCCTGGCCACCATCGGGGCGCTATACCTGCTACGCCGCCTGACCCAGCAACGGACGGGGGAGCAACACCCAGCCTAGGGCCCGCGCCGCTATATCTTGCAGTTGACCCCCATCGTGATGAAGGGGAGGGCGAAGTCCGGCCAGACGGTGGGGGCAAACTCCGAATGGAAACCCCAGTGGTCGTTGAACATGTAGCGGAGCCCCAGGCAGGCATCCCAAGTCGGGAAGGGGTTGCTCCCCAGCAACCATATATGTGTTTCGCGAAGGTATTCATAGCTAGCACCCACCAAAGTACCGAAGTACAGGTTCAGCCCATTGAGCACATTAACCTGGATAGACCACCGCGCGGCCAGAGTTGCCCAGCCGGGATTGGCGCTCAGGTAGGCCCCCAGCGCTAGGGTAGTAAGCTCGCCGGTGCCGAAGCTCACCAGTCCGTAGTCGTAGGTGAGAGCACCCTGCGGCGCACGGTATAGCTTGAGGCCAAAATTGGCACCGAGGAGGTGGCTACCCGCGACGAAATTGCGCGAAGCCTCGGCCCGCGCATCGGGTGCGAGTAGGAACAGGCCGATAGCCACGGCCAGGACCATCCATTTCGAGAATTTTCGCATCTGAGTATCTCCGTTTACTTGTACAATACCTCACGGGAGGGTGCGGATATTCCGCGGCGAGTGAGCCCGGCCCGAGGATACGAGCGTGGGCAATCCGCGACCCGGCCTCCCGCTAAATCCGGCAGCTGAGACCGGCGCTAATTCGGAAGTAGGCGGAAAACCACAGCAGCAGCGCGGGCGAGCACTCCACGTTGATGCCCCAATGGTCGCTGAACATGTAGCGCATCCCGGCGTAGAGGTCGCCAGCCGGGACGACAAGGGTGCCGGGCCAGGGCATGCGGGCCCGCCACCACCTATCGTAGACGTAGGGGAGGCGGACCCCCAGGAGCAAGCCGCCATACACGGTCGTCCGCTCGGCCAGGTAGCCCTGGATGGAGGCGCGCGCCCCGAGGGTCGCCCAGCGAAGGTTCGAGCCCAGGTAGGGGCCCAGGCCAAAGGTCCAGTTCCCGTTCGTGCCGAAGCTCGTGAGCCCGTAGTCGTAGGTGAGGGCGGGCTGGGCCTTGGCGCCCAGGTTGAATTCGAAGTTGACACCGAGGAGGTGGCTCCCGGCGGCGAACTGCCCCACGCCCCGGGCCGCCGCGCGCGGGGACAGCGACAGGAGGGCGAGCAGGAGTAGGGTCATCCATTTCAGAAATCCTTTCATAGCGTAGACCTTTTTGCATTTTCACGTCCACAAAGCTATGCAAAGACCGCGAGATGTACTAATTATACGGAAACTAATTCGCCGCTATTCCTCCTCGGCCATGATGTCGCGGGCCCTTCGCAGCGCGGCGTGGATGTTGCCCAGCACGTTCTCCGGGCCGAGCTGGGCCAGCAGGCCGGCCTTCTCGAGCGTCTGCAGCACCTGGGGGCTGACCCCCGAGAGCACGACGCGCACCCCCTCGCGCGCATTCAGCACCACGAGGTTCTTGAGGTTGTAGAGCGCGGAGCTATCCATGAAGGGCACGCGCCGCATGCGGATGATGCGCACCCTGGACCTGGCCCGCACCACCGTCATGGCCTCCTCGAAGCGGTTGGCGATGCCGAAGAAGTAGGGGCCCTCTATCTCGTAGACCAGCACGCCCTCGGGGATGGGGAGCTCCTCCTCCTGGGTCTCGGCCAGGCGCTCCTCCGGGTCGAGGTGCAGGGCGCGGTCCGACACGAGTATCTTCGTGGTCCCGATCATCCGCCGCATGAACAGCAGCATGGCCAGCAGCAGGCCCATCTCGATGGCGATGGTCAGGTCGAAGACCACCGTCAGGAAGAAGGTCAGCAGCATGACCGCCGCGTCCTCCCGGGGGCCGCGCAGTATGCCCAGGACTGAGCGCCAGCCGCTCATGTTGTACGACACGATAATCAGCACCCCGGCCAGGACGGCCATCGGGATGAAGTCCATCAGGGGCGCGAGGAAGAGCAGCAGCAGGAGCAGGACCGCCGCGTGCACGATGCCGGCCACGGGCGTTCGGCCCCCGTTGTTGATGTTGGTCATGGTCCGGGCTATCGCCCCGGTCACGGGTATGCCCCCGAACAGCGGCGCGGCGATGTTGGCCACGCCCTGGGCCACCAGCTCGGTGTTCGCCCTGTGGCGGTCGCCCGTGACCCCGTCGGCCACCGACGCGGAGAGCAGCGACTCTATCGCCCCCAGGAGCGCGATGGTGAAGGCGGGCGACACCAGCGACTGCAGCATCGCGAAGCTCACGTCCGGGAGCACCGGCCGGGGGAGCTGCCGCGATATCTGGTAGCGGTCGCCTATGCACTCGAGCCCGCCCACGTCCATCAGCTGCTTGCAGACGTAGGCCACCAGCGTCAGCAGCACGATGGCCACCAGCGAGCCCGGCACCCGCTTCGAGACCCTCGGCGTCAGCACTATCAGCAGGATGCTCAGCAGGCCGAAGGCGAGCGCGACCCACTGCGTCGCCCCCAGGCTCTGCGCGTAGAGCTGCCACTTGCCGATGAAGCTCCCCGGGATATCGCGCAGCCCCAGGCCCAGCAGGTCGTTCATCTGCGTGGAGAAAATCGTGACGGCGATGCCCGCGGTGAAGCCCACCACGATTGGGTAGGGGATGAACTTGATGAGCGTGCCCAGCCCCAGGCCCGCCATCAGCAGCAGGAGCACCCCGGCCATCATCGTGGCGACGATGAGCCCCGAGAGGCCGAACTCCTGGATGATGCCGTAGACGATGACGATGAACGCCCCCGTGGGCCCGCCGATCTGCACGTTGGTCCCCCCCAGCATCGAGACGATGAAGCCCCCCAGGATGGCCGTGAATATCCCCACCTCGGGCGACACCCCGCTCGCTATCCCGAAAGCTATCGCCAGCGGCAGGGCCACGATGCCCACTATCGTGCCGGCCATCGCATCCCGCGCGAAGGCCGACCAGCCGTAGCCCCGCAACGCATCCGCTATCTGCGGACGAAAATCACCTACATGCATCCTGCTAATCCTCCCGCATAAAAAAACGCACAAAAAAGAAGGATGCCGTCAACATCCTTCTTCCACAGTCCTGACCCAGCCCCCTAATCCTGCAGCTTGGCCTTGATGAACTCCCGGTTCAGGCGGGCGATGTTCGCAATCGATATCCCCTTGGGGCACTCCGCCTCGCAGGCCCGCGTGTTGGTGCAGCCCCCGAAGCCCAGCTCGTCCATCTTGGCGATCATCCGCTTGACGCGCTTGGCCGCCTCGGGCCGCCCCTGCGGGAGCAGCGCGTACTGCGACACCTTCGCGGCCACGAAGAGCATGGCCGAGGAGTTCTTGCACGTCGCCACGCACGCGCCGCAGCCTATGCACCCGGCGCTGTCGATGCTCTCGTCCGACACATCCTTGGGGATGAGCAGCGTGTTGGCGTCGAGCGCGGAGCCGACATCCGTCGAGATGAAGCCCCCCGCCTGCTGTATCTTGTCGAAGGCGTTGCGGTCCACTATCAGGTCGCGTATCACCGGGAACGCGCCCGAGCGCCAGGGCTCCACCGTGATGGTCGACCCGTCCGCGAAGGAGCGCATGTGCAGCTCGCAGGTGGTCGTCTTGGCCTCCGACCCATGCGGATGCCCGTTGATGTAGAGCGAGCAGCAGCCGCAGATTCCCTCCCGGCAATCATGGTCGTAGGCCACAGGCTCCTGCCCGCGGCTCAGCAGCTCGGAGTTCAGGTAGTCCATCATCTCCAGGAAGGACATGTCGCCGAGCACGTTGTCCAACTCGTATTTCTCAAAGCGCCCCTTGGCCTTCGCGTTGGCCTGGCGCCATACTTTAAGCGTGAATTTCATCTATTTCCCCCCGTCTTGTTTCTCCTCAGTTTGCTTGCCCGATTTACCACGCCGCCGGGCCGCCCGCCCCTCACCGGAGCACGCCTCCAGCACGCTCGATGCCACGAGCACCAGCGCGAAGACCGCGCCCAGGCGGCCCAGCAGCTTCCCTATTGCACCCTTCCTCGCCATGCTACTTGTAGCTCCGCACCGCCAGCTGGATGTACTCGAAGGTCAGCTCCTCCTTGTGCAGCACCGGGGCCTCGCGGTCGCCCTTGAACTCCCAGGCCGATACGTAGGAGTACTCCTCGTCGATACGCTGCGCCTCGCCCGTCTCGGTCTGCGACTCCTCGCGGAAGTGCGCCCCGCAGCTCTCCCCGCGGCTCAGCGCATCGTGGCACATCAGCCGGCCGATGCCGAAGTAGTCCGCCACCCGGCCCGCCTTCTCCAGCTCCTGGTTCAGCCCATCGGCCGTACCCGGCACGCAGAGCTCGCGCCAGAACTCGTCCTCCAGCTCGTCCAGCTCCACCAGCGCCCGCCTCAGGCCCGCCTCGTTGCGCGACATCCCGCAGTACTCCCACATGATCTTGCCGAGCCGCTTGTGGAAGGACGAGGCGCTCTTGGTCCCCTTCACCGCCATCAGGCGCTCGATCTTAGCCCGCGCCTCCTGCTCGGCCGCCACGAACTCGGGCGTATCCGTGCTGAAGCGCGGCACGGCGATCTGGTCGCTCAGGTAGTCCGCAATCGTGAGCGGGAGGATGAAGTACCCATCCCCCGAGGTCTGCATCAGGGAGGCCGAGCCCAGGCGGTTGGCCCCCTGGTCGGAGAAGTTGCTCTCCCCGATGGAGAACAGGCCCGGGACGGTGGTCATCAGGTTGTAGTCCACCCACAGCCCGCCCATCGTGTAGTGGCCGGAGGGGTAGATGCGCATCGGGGTCTCGAGCGGGTTGTCGCCCACGATCTTCTCGTACATCTCGAAGAGGTTGCCGTAGCGCTCCGTCAGCACCTTCTCGCCCAGGCGGGCCTTGGCCGTGCCGAAGTCCAGGTACACCGACTGCCCGCCCGGCCCCACGCCGTAGCCCGCGTCGCAGCGCTCCTTGGCCGCCCGCGAGGCCACGTCCCGCGACACCAGGTTGCCGAAGGAGGGGTAGCGGCGCTCCAGGTAGTAGTCGCGCTCGTCCTCCGGGATGTCGCCCGGCCGGCGCGTATCGCCCTTGGCCTTCGGCACCCATATGCGGCCGTCGTTGCGCAGCGACTCCGACATCAGCGTCAGCTTGCTCTGGAACTCGTTGAGCATCGGGATGCCCGTCGGGTGGATCTGGATGAACGACGGGTTGCCGAAGAAGGCCCCGTTGCGGTAGGCCGCCCAGGCCGCCGAGCCGTTGGAGTTCAGGGCCAGCGTCGAGTAGTAGTACACCGTGCCGTAGCCCCCGGTGGCCAGCACCACCGCGTGGGCCGCATGCCGCTCCAGCTCGCCGGTCACCAGGTTCCGCACGATGATACCCCGGGCGCGCCCCTCCACCTTCACGATGTTGAGCATCTCGCGCCGGGCGTACACGGTCACCGTGCCCGCGGCCACCTGCCGGTTCAGCGTGCTGTAGGCCCCCAGCAGCATCTGCTGGCCCGTGAGGCCCTTCGCGTAGAAGGTCCGCGAGACCTGCACCCCGCCGAAGGAGCGGGTCTCCAGCGTCCCGCCCTCCTGCCGCGCGAAGGGCACGCCCACGGCCGTGAAGTGGTCTATCACGTCGCGGCTCACCTGCGCGGCCCGGTAGGTGTTGGCCTCCCGCGAGCGGAAGTCGCCCCCCTTGATCATGTCGTAGAACAGCCGGTAGACGCTGTCGTTGTCGTTCTTGTAGTTCTTGGCCGCGCTCGTGCCGCCCTGGGCCGCCACCGAGTGCGCACGCCGCGGGCTGTCCTGAAAGCAGAACACCTTCACGTTGTAGCCCATCTCGCCCAGGGCCGAGGCCGCGCTCGCGCCCGAGAGGCCCGTCCCCACGATGATGATGTCCAGCTTGCGGCGGTTGGCCGGGTTCACCAGCCGAAGGCGCTCCTTGTGCCTATCCCACTTCTCGGCCAGAGGGCCGTCCGGAATCCTCGAATCCAGTATGCTCATAGCTCTTACCCCCTAGTTTACAATCATGAAGTACAGCGGGATGATGCTGAAGCCCACGCCAATCACCACCGCGTAGACCAGCGACACCACCCGCAAACGCCCCAGCCACTTCTGGTTGCTCAGGCCCACCGTCTGGAAGGCCGACCAGAAGCCGTGCGAGAGGTGCAGGGCCAGCAGCACGGACGACACGATGTACACCAGGCAGTACAGCACGCTGCTGCGGAAAAGCCCGGCCACCACGCTGTACGAGTCGTCCATCACCACCCCGTGCAGCTCCACCGTCGGCATCGTGCCGTAGCGGAAGCGCCAGAAGAAGTTCAGCAGGTGGAGCACCAGAAAGGCCAGCACCAGCAGGCCCAGGATGAACATGTTCTTCCCGCTCCACTCCACGCCATCGCTCTTCGGGGCCACCGCGTACTTCACCGGCCGGTAGCGCCGGTTGCGCAGCGTCACGAAGACACCGTACACAATGTGCAGGACAAAGCCCGCCGCCAGCAAGGGCTCCATCACCCGTATCAGGGGCGTGGAAATCATGAAATGCGCCCCCGTGTTGAACATCTCCCCCTCCGCCCAGTGCCGACCGAACAGGTGCACATCATTGAGCATCAGGGTCAAGTTCATCGAAAGATGCACCAGCAGGAAGAGCACCAGGAAAAGCCCGGTAACGCTCATCATCAGCTTGTGCCCCACCGAACCGCTAAATATCCCCCCTTTCATATCATCATATTTATCGATTTATTACATCAATTATACATTCTAACTCATACAAAGATAGCGGCTTTCCCCCATCTTCAGCGCTGTCTACAGCGCAATGCCAGCTATACATAATCGCTCTAATTTGACGAGGCCCCTCCAGCACAAAAAGAGCGCCAGGACTCCCTGGCGCTCAGCGCTTTACATACCGATTAAGCCTACTTCAGCATATAGGTGCGCGAGCCCACCTCCACGCTATCCATGTACAGCTTCACCGCGTAGTTGCCCTTGAGGAACTTATCGCCACCACCGGCGTAGATGCACATCTCCAGGTCCTGGTTCTGGTAGTCCACGTCGCGCACCGCCGAGAATTCCAGCGGCGAGCCCTCCATCTGCACCACCTTGCCCTCGGGGGAGGGCAGCAAGGCCCCGTTGGGTTGCTCCACCCGCACGTACACCTGCCGCATGCCCGCCTGGGCTATCGGGTTGCCCATCAGCGTGAAGCACACCCGCATCTTCTTCGCGCGCCAGGCACGGCCGGTCTCCCGGTCGCGACGGTTCAGCGCGGTGACCGTCACATTGCGAATCATGATGCGGCTCCCCTTCTCCACCGCCTCCTCCAGCAACCCCTGTTGCTCCTCCATCTCCTGGATCTTCACCTGCGACACCTCGTAGTCCGAGCGAACCTTCGTGTTCTCCGCAATCAGGTTCTGGTTCAGCGTGTTGAGCGAGTCGATCTCCTGCACCATCCCCCGCATTATCGCCCGGAGGGTGCCCAGCTCCCGCTGGTACTGCTTGATGCGCCCGTAGCTCACCTGCTTCACCTTCTTGATCTCCTCGAGCAGCTCCTCGGCCTTCTCCCGCTGCACCTTGATCTGCTCCTGCAGCTCCGTGTTGTTCACCTGCAGCGCATCGTACTCGGCCAGCACCCCCTCCAGGTTGAGCGAAATCGAGTCCTTGTCCGCAATCAGCTCGCGCTGGATGCTCTCGGCCTCCACCCGCCCCTGCATGTAGACATACGTCAGCCCCCCGAGCACCAGCAGCAGCGCCACTACCACCACAGCCAGGAGGTTCACCACGAGGCTACTGCCCTTCTTCTTCTGTTTCACTGTATCCATAGTCTCCCTATTTCTTTACGGAATACACTTATATATTGTAGGCCGCCTGCGCGCTACACCGTTCGCCCGGAAAGGCTGGCGAGCACCTCGCGGAACACCGTCGCCTCGCGCCCCACCAGCTCCTCGGCCCGCGCCAGCTGCTCGGCCGACCTCGAGAGGTGCTCCTCTATCGCCACCACGGTCTTGGCCCGGATGTCCAGCTTCTCGTAGATGCCCATGATGAGGCGCACCTTGTCGTCGCGCTCCAGCGCCACGTTGCTCATCGCCCGCGTCAGGTCGTTCTGCACCGCCGCATCGCCATCCTCGCGGGCCAGAATCGAGAGGTAGGTCTTCTTGTTGTCCGCGATGTCGTCCCCCACCTGCTTGCCGAAGGTCTCCGTATCGCCGTACACGTCCAGCCAGTCATCCTGCAGCTGGAAGGCGATGCCCATCTCCCTGGCGCTCAGCCCGATGGTCGCCTCCAGCTCCTCATCCGCACCGGCCATGTAGGCGCCAATCCGCACCGCGCCCTCGATGAGGTCCGCCGTCTTGTGGCCTACCATCTCCATGTAGTGCGACAGCAGCACCATGTCGTTCTCCTCGAAATCCATGTCGCTCTGCTGCCCCTGGCACACGCCCATCGCCAGGCGGTTGAAGCGGCGCAGCACCCCGGCCAGACGGTCGGCCGGCAGCCGCTCCAGGATTTCGTAGGCCAGAATGGTCATCGCGTCGCCGGAGAGAATGGCCGTGTTCGTCCCCCAGCGGTCCCAGACGGTCTGCCGCCCCCGCCGCAGGGTCGACCTATCCATCACGTCGTCGTGCAGCAGGGTGAAATTGTGGAAAACCTCCACGGCCAGCGCCGCCGGCAGGGCCAGCGACAGGTCGCCCTCCCCGCCCGTGAACCAGTCGTAAACCCCCAGCAGCAGAACCGGGCGAATCCGCTTCCCCCCGCTCTCCAGCGTATACCTTATCGGCTTGTAGAGCTCCTCCGGCGATGCCGGGTACTCCAAGCCCTGCAATCCCTCCTCGACCAACGCCCCCAGGCGCGCCCTTGTCGCTAGTGCAGACATACGATGCTATCTCCTTGTTTTGACCTACTCCCCCATATCAAGTGGCAAATGTAGCAAATTTTGCCACGAATCGGAGAATAAAGTCCGCGCGCCCGCCAATCGGCCCGCCGCATGCCCGCCGCCCACGCCTGTCGTAGACCCAGACACGCCAAGGACGGGGGACGGGAAGGGGCAAAGGCGGGGTCTATAGTATTGACAGTGTCTAAATAGCGTTTTCTGCTGAAGTTTTTCGTTCCGCTCAACTCGCTGTTTGCCAGGTTTTTAGCCGGATATTTTCGGGTATCCTGAATATACGGCGGAGGAAAAACCCATGAAAACGGTAAGATTTACTACCTTTGTAATGTTCTAGTTTGGACAATGTCAAAGTAAGAAAGGAAAGTGGCCATGCAAAAAACGGATTTCCGTACCGCGCTTGTAGAGCTCGAGCCGAGCCTCAGCCGCTACGCCCGCAGCCTTGCACCGAACGCTGAAGATGCCCTCGATCTGCTTCAGGAAACATACTTGAGAGCACTCACATTCCAGGACTCGTTCCAGGAGAATACCAACCTCAAGGCGTGGGCATTCACCATAATGCGCAACACCTTCATCAACAACTACCGGCGCCTCTCGCGGAAGAACACCAAGTTCGACGACACCAGCGACCAGCGCCTGCTCAACACCCAGGCCGACGAGATCGGCGCGGATGCCACGGTGGCCACCGGCGAGATTTTCCGCGCCATCGCGAGCCTCTCGGACGAGTTCCGCATCCCCTTCGAGATGCACACCTCCGGCTACAAGTACCGCGAGATTGCCGACGAGCTCGACCTCTGCATCGGCACGGTCAAGAGCCGCATCTACTTCTCCCGCCAGAAGCTCATGCAGCAGCTGCCCGGCTACCGCGAATAGCCGCACGGCCCGCCGCAGCGCGGGTCGCAAACACCCGGGGGAGCGCCGCCTATCACCAGCGGGCTCCCCTTTTCCGTACCTGCCCCCCACACCACCCGCCGCGCAATCCGCCAAGCTTTGCTACTTTTGCCCCATGAAGTACCTCGGCCGTCTACCCCTTATCCTCTTCCTCTCCTTCGCCAGCGCCGTCGTCCTGCTCACCCTCTGGGGCACCAGCCGGCACGCCAGGGAGCTCGCCGCCCAGGAGCGCGACAAGATGTACCTCTGGGCCGAGGCCACACGCCGCATGGCCAGCCAGGAGCAAAACAACAGCGAGGACTACACCTACTTCCTCGAGGTCATCATGCGCAACGACAACCTCCCCGTCATCCTGGCCGACGACTGCGGGCGACCCATCTCCCTGCGTAACGTCCCCGGGGCCAACCGCATATCCCAGCAGCAAATCAGCGAGCTCATCGCCTCCTACGCCCTGCAGCACGAGCCCATCACCGTCAAGCTGCCCACCGGCCAGAAGCACTACATCTACTACGGCGCCAGCCAAACCCTCCAGGAGCTGCGCTACTTCCCCTACATCCAGCTCATGCTCATCTTCGTGCTGGTGGGCCTGGGCTACTACGTCCTCCACCAGGCCAAGCTCGGCGAGCAGAACCAGCTCTGGATTGGGCTCGCCAAGGAAACCGCCCACCAGCTCGGCACCCCCATCTCATCGCTCATCGCCTGGCACCAGCTACTCGAGGAGGACCACCAGCTACCCGAGTTCACCGAGTCGCTCGCCCTCGACATACAGCGCCTCGAGCGCGTCGCCGACCGCTTCTCCAAGATTGGCGCCACGCCCCAGCTGCTCGACACCGACATCGCCCAGACCATCCGCGACAGCATCGACTACATGCGCCCACGGATATCGCACCGCATAGCCCTCAACGCCCACCCGCCCGCCGCCGGGGGGGTAACCCAGCACAACGCCGTCCTCATACAGTGGGTGCTCGAGAACCTCATCCGCAACGCCGTCGACGCCATCGAGGCCGAGGGCCAAATCGACCTCACGGCGCGCTACAAGGGCCAGTGCCTCATCATCGACTGCCGCGACACCGGCCGGGGCATCCCCCGCCACAAGCGGCACCGCATCTTCGGCGCGGGCTACACCACCAAGACCCGGGGCTGGGGGCTAGGCCTCTCCCTGGCCAAGCGCATCGTGCGCGAGTACCACCACGGGTCGATCAGCATACTCAGCTCCGAAATCGGCAAGGGCACCACCATACGCATCGTCCTCCCCTGCGCACCCCGACAATGAACCCGCACGCCTCTGCTACGTTATGCAGAAAATAAAAACGTAGCCCCCGCCGGCACAAAACTGTACGCACTATGACCGAACACGTGAAACTACTCATCATCGGCGCGGGCCCAGCAGGGTACACCGCCGCCATATACGGCGCGCGGGCCAACCTCTCACCGGTACTCTACGAAGGGCTGCAGCCCGGAGGCCAGCTCACCACCACCACCGAGGTGGAGAACTTCCCCGGCTACCCCGAGGGCATCGACGGCACCGCCCTGATGGACGACCTCCGGAAGCAGGCCGCACGACTGGGGGCCGACATCCGCCGCGGCACCATCGTCAAGGCCGAGCTCACCGCCGAGCGCAAAGTCCTCACCACCGACGATGGCACGCAGATTGAGGCCGAGGCCGTCATCATCGCCACCGGCGCGGAGGCCAAGTACCTCGGCCTACCCTCAGAGCAGAAGTACAGGGGCAGCGGCGTATCGGCCTGCGCCACCTGCGACGGCTTCTTCTTCAAGGGCAAGACCGTCGCCGTCATCGGCGGGGGCGACACCGCGGGCGAGGAGGCCACCTACCTCTCCTCCATCTGCCAGAAGGTGTACCTCATCATCCGAAAGCCCTACATGCGCGCCTCCAAGGCCATGGTCGACAGGGTGGAGAACACGGAGAACATCGAGATACTCTACGAGCACGTAACCCAGGAGATACTCGGCGATGGGCTCGGAGTAACCGGCATCCGCCTCCAGGACAACAAGCAGAACACCACCCGCGACGTGGAGCTCGACGGGGTGTTCCTCGCCATCGGCCACAAGCCCAACACCGACGTGTTCAAGGACTGCGTGGAGCTCGACGAGATGGGCTACATCAAGACCGAACCGGGCCGGCCCCACACCAGCGTGCCTGGCGTATTCGCCGCCGGCGATGTCCAGGACCACCTCTACCGCCAGGCCATCACCTCGGCCGCCACCGGCTGCATGGCCGCCCTCGATGCCGAACGCTACCTCGGAACGCGCACATTCTAGCAAGCACTAGCCCCGCTTGGCTACCCGGCCGGGTGGCCAAGCGGGGCATTCCCCCTCCCCACCAACCAGGCCCAAGGGCGTAAACGCCCCTACTGAGCATACAAAAAGAGCGTAGAAAGCACCCGGCTTCCTACGCTCAACAGTAGCGGGGACAGGACTCGAACCTGTGACCTTTGGGTTATGAGCCCAACGAGCTACCAACTGCTCCACCCCGCATCCAAGACAACCCTCAGGGCGTTTCCCCCTCCGAATTGCACCGCAAAGGTAGTGCTTTTTCCCGAACTAGCAAATTGGGACAACAAAATACCCACGAAAAGCTCTAGTAGGGAGCAAAAAAGAGGGAGGCCTTTAGCCTCCCTCTAAGCTCATATTCAGCGAGCAAGCACTACTGCAGTAGGCCTGCAAAACCCTCATTCTGCATGTAGCGGGCAAACACCACATCCATCTTGGCACGCTCCTTCAGGCTGGCATCCATGCTCACAGCCGAGCGCATGTTGTCTATCACCATCTTCTCATCGCCAGCCCTCACGCCGAGGATGGCCTTCAGGTAGTAGGCCTTGGCCGACTGCTGCTCAGAGAGGACGTTCCGGGCGGCCTCCTGCTTGTCTGCGAGAAGGAGCGCAAGGCCCTCATTGAAGCTCCCGGTACCGGCGAGGTAATCCACCGCCGAGCTGTACTCCCCGTCCGTAATGGCTATGCAACCGAGGTTCTCCTTCGCAGCGCTGCCCGCGGCCACTGCCCGCAGGAAGAGCCTCTTGGCCTCCTCAATATTCCCGGCCTGCACCTCCAGTACACCCAGGTTGTTGAGCACGTATGCATTCGACTCCTCCATTGCGGCAGCCTTGTCGAGCATGGTTTTCGCCTCCTCCGGCCTACCCTGCTTAATGTAGTTCACCGCCAGGTTGTTGTACACACGCATGCAGTTCGCATCAAGCTTGGCCTCCAGGATGGAAGCCTGCACGGCCAGGTCTTCGTAGAGCGTTGCGCAGTAGAGCGACTCCTCCAGGTTCAGCTCGCCAAACTGCTGCTGGTCCACCAGCGCCTTCATCTCATCGTCCGACTTGCCCATCATCTCGATCTCGGCCACCATCGTGGAACGACGCAGCTTGGGTAGCACCTTCTCCGCGATTTCACCGAAGACCTTACCCATGTTGTGCATCTCCTTGTTACGCGTGTCGGGGTCGGAGTACATCGACAGGACGCGGAGTATCATGTCCTTGTCCTCGATGTCGGAGGCCTCCACCATCTCCTTGAAGCCCTCCCAGTCCGTATCCTCATGGCCAATCCTCACCAGCTCCTTGTCAACGTTCGCCCTGCGCAGGGTCTTAGCTACCCAGCTCTCGGTATTGGCACCACGGCCCTTGTAGAGGCGCTCGTTGAGGTCTACCGGCCCATCGGGAGATGCGTATGCATTCACCGTCACCCCCTTGAGGGTCGCCTTGTCATTCCCCTTGAGCTCCGCCAGCGCCTTCTCGAGGGCCTTCACGTCCTCGCGGGTAAGCTGCGAACGGCTGATGTTCGGCTTCTGGATGTCGAAGTTGATCTGCGCCTCCATCTGCTGGCTACCATTGCGCTCGTATTTGTGCGGCATGATGGCCGGCTTGGCCTCGATCTCCACCAGGTTCTGCGTCGCGTCAATCCCCACGCCCAGCGGCATGTTGCCGGCAAAGGGCACCTCCTTGTCCTTGTACAGCAACGTCAGGCGGAGCTCCACCTTCGACTGCATCATCGCCTCCTCGTAGGGGAAGGAGAAAGTGCCACCGAAGCTGCCACCATTCTCGTAGTTGATCACGCTCCGGTTGTCCGTTACCTTCTCCCCCTGATACCTCCAGGTTGCCAGCACCTTCTCCTGGCCACCGTAGAGCAACACCGGGCTCAGGTCCAGCTTAGCCTTCTTGTGGAAGTACTTCGCAGGGAAACGTCCGGAGACCTTACCCTCTACCGTCTTGCCCTTGAGCACCAGCACCTTCGGCGACATCACCGGCACCATATCCTCCGGGACATCCTTCATCTTCTCTGGGCTGGAACAAGCTGCCATCGTAACAGCACCTAGGGTTAGCACCCACAATCCTTGTTGTAATTTTCTCATCTTGCTATGACTTTGATATTCCCTGAGCACTCTAACTCTTCGCAAAGCTAATACAAATCCGGGAAATTATCCCACATGTCTACCTCTCAAAGAGCTCTTTGCTCTACATTAGAACGGTTATACAACTATGTGACAGTCTCTTAACGCTAGTCCCAGTCATGCAGAAAGGCCTATTTTGCCTTCCCGGGTAAGCTTGGCTCCACGTGCATATTGTGGAGCATGAAGGCATACACATCGGCCACCTCCTCGAGCACCAGCTTGAGCGGCTTGCCCGCGCCGTGCCCGCCGCGCGTCTCGATGCGAATTAGCTTCGGGGCCCCCTTCGGCTGCCGCGCCTGCAGCGTGGCGATGTACTTGAACGAGTGCGCGGGCACCACCCTATCATCGTGGTCGCCCGTCGTCACCATGATGGCCGGGTAGTTCGACCCCTCCTCCACGTTGTGCAGCGGGGAGTAGGCATACAGGTTCTCGAAGCTGGCCTTCTCGTCGCTCGTGCCGTAGTCGCTGCTCCAGGCCCAGCCTATCGTGAAGTGCTGGTAGCGCAGCATGTCCATGACCCCCACCTGGGGAACCGCCACGGCGAAGAGCCCCGGCGCCTGGTTGACCACTGCGCCTATCAGCAAACCGCCGTTCGAGCCGCCCTGAATGGCCAGCCGGTCGGCGGTGCAGTAGCCCTCGGCCTGCAACCACTTGGCCGCCGCGATGAAGTCGTCAAATACGTTCTGCTTGTTGAGCTTCGTGCCCTGGTTGTGCCAACGCTCGCCGTACTCGCCCCCCCCCCGGATATTGGCCACCGCGAACACCCCGCCCTGCTCGAGCCAGGCCAGACGGGTCGCGCTGAAGGAGGGCGTAATGCTGATGTTGAAGCCCCCGTAGCCGTAGAGGAGGGTCGGGTTCTTCCCGTTCTTCTCCAGCCCCTTGCGGTGCACCAGGAACATGGGCACCTTCGTCCCATCCTTGCTCTGGTAGAACACCTGCTCCACCGTGTAGGCCTCGAAGTCGAAGGGGACCTCCGGCTTGAAGATGGTCCGTTGCTCGCCGCTGGCCGCATTGTAGACGTACACCGAGGGTGGCACAACGAAGGAGGTGTATGAGTAGAACACCTCATCGCTCTCCGTGTCGCCCTGCAGCTCGCCGACCGTGCCCAGCACGCCCAGCTCCACGTCGCGCTGCTTCTCCCCGGTCAGGGAGTAGACCGCCATCCGGCTGGACGCATCGACCATGTGCGTGGCCACCAGGCGCGACTTGGTCACCACGCAGGATGAGAGCACGTCCTTCTGCTCGGGTATCACCTCCTCCCAGCTGCCGACATCGGTCCGGTTCATATCCACCCGCATCAGCCGGTAGTTCGGGGCTTTGAAGTTGGTCAGCAGATAGATGCCATCCCCATGGCTACCCACCATGTGGTAGTCGTAGTCGAAGCCGACGGTCAGCGGCACCACCTCCCCGCCGGTCTCCAGGTTCTTGAAGTAGAGGCTATTCCCGTCGGTCGTCTCGCTCTCGCTGATGAATAGGTACTTCCCATCATCGGTCACCTGCGCGACGTAGTTCCGGTTGGGGTGCGTGCTGTCCATGAAGACCACCCTGTCCTCCGACTGCGGCGTGCCCAGCTTATGGTAGCATACCTTATGGAATGCGTTCCGCCCCGAGAGCTCCATGCCCTTCTCCGGCTCATCGAAGCGGCTGTAGAAGAAGCCGTTGCCCCGCCAGGCTATGGACGAGAACTTGACCCACTGGAGGGCATCCTCCAGCTTAAGGCCGCTCTCTATGTCCATCACGCGGATGGTGCGCCAGTCCGAGCCGCCATCGGCCAGGGAGTAGGCCAGGTACTTCGAATCCTCCGAGATTGAGATGTCGCCCAGGGCCACCGTCCCATCCAGCGAGAAGGTGTTCGGGTCGAGCAGCACCCGCCCCTTGCCCTCGAGCGAGTCCTTCATGTACAGGACGCTCTGGTTCTCCAGCCCGGCGCGCCGGAAGTAGAGGTAGTACTTACCCGTGTAGAAGGGCGCGCTCTCCACCTCGTAGTCCACCAGGTCCTGGAGCCGCTCCAGCAAATCCAGACGGAAGGGGATGGCTCCCAGGTACTTCTCGGTAAACCCGCTCTGCGCGCGGACCCACTCCTTCACCTCACTGGCCGTATCGTTCTCCAGCCACCGATAGGGGTCGGCAACCTGCGTCCCAAAGTAGTCATCCACCGTGTCAACCTTCGGCGTTGCGGGGTACTTCAACCCCTCGTTGCTGTTGCAAGCCATCATAAGCAGGGATAAGCCTATTACCAGTGATGGTAGAGCGGATCGCTTCATAGACAAACCGATATTTAGTACCAGTACCTCCCGCAAAGATATGAATTTATCACGTACGTACAAGCCCTAGGCCAAAGTAAATGATAATCTGTGCCACGGAGTTGCCCCCAGACGGGCTATCGCATCCCGGTGCTGGCGGGTGGGATAGCCCTTATTCCTGTCCCATCCGTACTCCGGGTAGGCCTCATGCAGGGCCAGCATCCGCTCGTCGCGGTGGGTCTTGGCCAGGATGGAGGCCGCGGCGATGCTCAGGTAGCGGCCGTCGCCCCCGACGCAGCAGAGGTGCGGCAGGCCCGGCAGGGGGGCGAAGGTGTTGCCGTCCACCAGCAAGATGTCGGGCCGGATGGCCAGCCCGTCGACGGCCAGCTGCATGGCCCGCACCGAGGCCCAGAGGATGTTGAGCGAGTCGATCTCCCGGGGGCCGAGCATCACCACGTGGTAGGCCAAGGCCTCGGCCTCGACCACCGCGCGGGCCTTCTCCCGCTGGCGCGGCGTGAGCGTCTTGGAGTCGCGCACCAGCTCGTGGCGGAAGGAGGGCGGAAGGATGACGGCCGCGGCGCACACGGGCCCCGCGAGGCAACCCCGCCCAGCCTCGTCGCAACCCGCCTCGATGCCGGCTAGGCAATGACGCTCAAGGGGGGGGTAAACCCGCTTGCCGGCCATACCTCAGTCTAGGCTTGCGATTTTGAGCCAGATGGAGAGCTCAAAATCCCAGTCCAATCGGCTGACATTCAGGTCGTAGATGGCACCCGCATTCAGGCGAATAGCCCCGTAACGCTCGACTAGGTACGCGTAGCCGACCCTCGAGGTGAGGATGGACCTCGAGGTGAGCAGGGCCTTCTCGCTCCACGCGGAGTAGCTCCCGTAGATGGGGGCGCCACGCAGGGGCTGGAAGCGCTTGCCGTGGAAGTAGGCTACGCGCAGCTCGAGGCGGGAAAAGACGCTGGGCGCAAGGGAGGAATAGAGAATGGGGACGAGCATCCATCCATTCCGCTTGGGCAGGGGGGAGTGCTCCGTGCCATCGTGGCCCAGCAGGGCGTAGCCCTCTACGCCAAAGTATAAAGCTTTGCTTGTCAGCTTTTTTGTGCGGTACCCCAGGCTCACGCCACCGTTCCAGGAGGTCTCCACGGGCAGGGGGCTCTTGTCTATCTGCCCGCCACGGTGCTTGGCCAGCGCAAGGGCACGTAGATGGAGGCCGTGCTGGGATCCGGCTGGTTGCCAATCGCCCTGCATGCCGAAGAGGAAATGCTCCTTAGCCTCCTCGTCCTTCCATATGAACTTGGCCCAGTCTATCCAGGTCTCGAGGCTGAGCTTCGGGGAGCGGTAGCCTATCCGTGCGCCCGCCTCGGGGACGTGTAGCCAGGCCCACTGCGGGTCGTAGAGGAAGTCGGGCAGACCATGCTCGCGGATATCGGGTAGAGTGCCGAGACGGATGGACCAGCGCGGTGATAGCCAGCCGGTTAGGGCAATGACAGGCGCATGCACGAAGGCTCCCCGGCGACCCTGCATGGCCACGAAGCCATAGCCCGCATCGAGGGCGAGCTGGCGGTGGGGGGTATACCTCAGCACGCCCTCTAGGCGCACCCCGGGCAGGGTGTAGCCCGGTAGGAGGGGGTGCGAGTACTCGCTGTTGTAGAAGAAACCCTCCGCTTCCCCCCTGAATCTGAGGAGATTGCCCCAGCTCTCGTCCTCCAATTTGCTCCACTCCCGCTCCTCATCCCGAATTCGGGCCTGCTCGTCCGACAGCAAGGTTGGCACGGGAACGTTCTCGCCGCCGACTGGGAGCGAGGCGGGTGCTGACACCACGTTCGTATCCGCCACCCCATCCGGCCCATCGCCCTGGGCGGAGGCGAGCGGACAGAACGCCAAGAGAGCCAGCGCGCAAGTCAGGAGATTCCTCATAGCTCAGCCTTCAAGCATGTCGATAGCAGCGTCGCGCGAAACAAGCCTAAGAGATACGCAGAGGGCCGGAGCAATCCTGCTCCGGCCCTCCCGTGACTCCGACAGGATTCAAACCTGTAACCTTTTGATCCGTAGTCAAATGCTCTATTCAGTTGAGCTACGGAGCCCATCGCCCCGCCGCTTGGCGCGGGGCAAGCTACGACAAAGGCACCCGGGGATAGGTGGTGACTCCGACAGGATTCAAACCTGTAACCTTTTGATCCGTAGTCAAATGCTCTATTCAGTTGAGCTACGGAGCCGTTGATTACCCCCGATTTCGCCGGTGCAAAGGTAGGTATTATTCACGAACCACCAAGTGCACCGCCGAGGAATGCCTAGCTTTTCTTCTCGGTGCGGACTATCTTCTCCTTGATGTTGGCCCGCTTGCCGGTGAGCTTGCGCAGGTAGTAGATCCGCTTGCGGCGCACCTTACCCACCTTGTTGAGCTCGATGGTCGAGATGAAGGGCGAGTTCATCGGGAAGATACGCTCCACGCCGATGCCGCCCGAGATTTTCCGTACGGTGAACATCTTGTTCACCCCGATGCCGCGGATCTGGATGACCACGCCCCGGAACTGCTGAATTCGCTCCTTGTTCCCCTCCCTGATGCGGTAGGACACGGTGATCGTGTCGCCCGCCTTGAAGGCCGGCCAGGGTTCGTGCTCCACGGCAAAGGCCTGCTCCGCAATCCGAATAAGCTCCATGCTCATACTGCTGTCTCCTTATTATATGGTACTACGTATGTCCGCCGGGGCATGCGGCCTGGCAACGGCCCCGACACGAGGGGCAAAGGTAGTACTTTCCGGCGAACCGCAAATGCCCGGTGGCAAATCGGCCGCCGGGGCCGGGCGGGGGCGGGCCGATTTATGACTATTTTTGCGCAAACCGCGGATTTTATCTGAATAGCTTTGCCAGGTGAAAGAAAAGGGCTACCTTCGTAGCAAAATTCCCGAGAGGGTTTCAACTAACAAAAATAAAGGAGAACGAACATGGACGTAAAGAAGATTGTCGCCGGGCTGCAGGAGAGGCACCCCGATGAGCCGAAGTACATTCAGGCTGTGACCGAGGTGCTGGAGTCTGTACAGGAGGTGTACGACAGCAACCCGAAGTTCCAGGCGAACCGGATAATCGAGCGGATAATCGAGCCGGACCGCGCCTTCACCTTCAAGGTGGTGTGGGAGGACGACAAGGGTGAGATCCACGTCAACACCGGCTACCGCGTGCAGTTCAACGGCGCAATTGGCCCCTACAAGGGCGGCATACGCTTCCATCCTACCGTTAGGCTCGACACCATGAAGTTCCTGGGCTTCGAGCAGACCTTCAAGAACGCCCTGACCACCCTGCCGATGGGCGGCGGCAAGGGGGGCTCTGACTTCGACCCCACGGGCAAGTCCGACGCTGAGGTTCGCCGCTTCTGCGAGAAGTTCATGATGGAGCTCTGGAAGCATATCGGCCCGGAGACGGACGTGCCCGCGGGCGACATCGGCGTGGGCGGCCGCGAGATCGGCTACATGTACGGCATGTACAAGAAGCTGGCCTGCGAGCACACCGGCGTGCTGACGGGCAAGGGCATGAACTGGGGTGGCTCCAAGATGCGCCCCGAGGCCACCGGCTACGGCGCGGTGTTCTTCCTCAACCACATGATTGAGGCGGCCAAGGACAAGCTCAAGGGCAAGACCGTGGCGCTCTCCGGCTTCGGCAACGTGGCCTGGGGTGCGGCCGAGAAGCTCACCCAGCTGGGCGCGAAGGTGGTGGCCATCTCCGGCCCCGACGGCTACATCCACGACCCCAACGGCATGACCCAGGAGAAGGTGGACTTCATGCTCAAGCTCCGCGCCTCGGGCGAGAACATCGTGGCGCCCTACGCCAAGCAGTTCCCCGATGCCAAGTTCATCGCCGGGAAGAAGTCCTGGGAGGTGAAGGTGGACATCGCCATGCCCTGCGCGTACGAGAACGAGCTCTCCAAGGCCGATGCCGAGATGCTGATCAAGAACGGCGTGAAGTACGTGGCCGAGGTGTCCAACATGGGCTGCCAGGCTGAGGCCATCCACGCCTTCCTGAGCGCGCGCATCCCCTTCGGCCCGGGCAAGGCCGTGAACGCGGGCGGGGTGGCGACCTCCGGCCTGGAGATGTCGCAGAACTCGCTGAAGATCTCCTGGAGCAACGAGGAGGTGATCGCCCGCCTCGAGCAGATTATGGCCGACATCTACCACGCCGCCGTGGAGTATGGCCAGCAGCCCGACGGCTACATCGACCTGGTGAAGGGCGCGAACATCGCCGGCTTCATGAAGGTAGCCAGCGCCATGTGCGACCTCGGCCTGGTATACTAGACCTATCCCACGCCGGGCTAGCTGGCTAGCCTAAGGCGCATTCCCTGAGGGGGTTGCCGCAATGTTGCGGCAACCCCCTCGTCTTTGCTCTGCGCCCCAGCGCGCCGTGGCGTAGAGTCGACCCCAGCCTCGGGGACGCAGGCGGAGCGAGGCGCGACGGAGGGCTGCGACACGGGGTGAGCCGGGCAGGATATGCAAATGGCAAAAACAAGCATGGCATCGACATACGTCTTTGCAAGGTTTTTTGTACGTTTGCATATTCTAAACACGCGATATACATGACCCTTATAGCTTCTATTTCCGGTATCCGGGGAACCATCGGCGGGCGGATGGACGACGGCCTCAACCCCATGACCATCGTGCGCTTCTCCACCGCCTACGCCTTCTGGCTACGTGGCCGCTGCGGCAAGAACCAGGTCCGGGTGGTCCTGGGCCGCGACGCGCGCATCTCCGGGCAACTGGTGAGCCAGGCCGTCGCCGCCTCGCTGCAGTGCTGCGGGGTGGATGTCCTGGACATCGGCCTGGCCACCACCCCCACCGTCGAGATGGCCGTAACGCAGCTCCAGGCCGACGGGGGCATCATCGTGACGGCCAGCCACAACGGCCGGGAGTGGAACGCCCTCAAGCTGCTCAACGAGCGGGGGGAGTTCATCTCCTCCGGCGACGGCACCTCGGTCCTCAACATGGCCAACTCCACCGACTTCATGTTCCCGCCCATCGATGAGCTGGGGACCTACGAGCGCATCGAGGGCATGCTGCAGCACCACATCGAGATGATATGCAAGCTCCCCCTGGTGGACGTGGAGGCCATCCGCTCGGCCAACCTCAAGGTGGCCATAGACCCCATCAACTCCGTGGGCGCGGAGGCCATACCCGCCCTGCTGGAGGCGCTGGGCGTGAGCACCGTCGTGGGGGTCAACATGGAGGCCAACGGCGATTTCGCCCACGACCCCGAACCCCTGCCCAAGAATCTGGAGGGCCTCTCCGCGCTCGTGGTCAAGGAGCTCTGCGATGTGGGATTCGCCGTAGACCCGGACGTGGACCGCCTGGCCATCGTCTGCGAGGACGGCGCCATGTTCGGGGAGGAGTACACCCTGGTGGCCGTGGCCGACTACGTGCTGGCGCACACCAAGGGCAACACCGTCTCCAACCTCTCGTCCACCTCGGCGCTCCGCGACATCACCCACGTGCGGGGCGGGGAGTACCACCCCTCGGCCGTGGGCGAGGTCAACGTCGTGGCCCGCATGCGCGAGTGCAACGCGGTCATCGGCGGGGAGGGCAACGGGGGCATCATCCTGCCCGACCTGCACTACGGGCGCGACGCCCTGGCTGGCATCGCCCTCTTCCTGAGCCAGCTGGCCAAGAGCGGCAAGAGCGTGCTCGCGCTCCGCGCCCTCTACCCCACCTACTACATGACCAAGTCGAAGATAGAGCTCGCCCCGGGCGTTAGCCCCGACAGCGTCCTGGACAGCGTCAAGAAGCACTTCGCCAACGAGCGGCTCAACACCGAGGACGGGGTACGCATCGACCTCCGGGGCGGGTGGATACACCTGCGGAAGTCCAACACCGAGCCCATCGTCCGCGTGTACGCCGAGGCATCGAGCCAGGAGCAGGCCGATGAGCTCGCGCAGAGCATGGTGGAGAAGGTCTACGAGCTCCTCTAGTAAGCAATACCGCCCCATGAGCAGGAAGGTCCTACTGGTCAGCGCCACAGGCGGCGAGCTGCGCGACTACCTGGGCCAGCTCGGCGTGAAGCCCCCCCGCATCGGGGAGCTGGCCCAGCTGGGCGACAGGCTCACGCTCCTCCTCACCGGGGTCGGGGCGAGCTCCATGGCCCTGGCCCTTGGCCAGCAGGACCTCAGCACGTACGACATGGTGCTCTGCGCGGGCTTCGCCGGGGCCTACACCCGCGAGCTCAGCGTGGGCGAAGCCGTGCTCGTGGGCAAGGACCGCTTCTGGGACTACGGCCTCTGGCGGGGCAACACCCTCGTCCCCCTCGAGCGAGCGGGGCTGCCCCAGCTCGTGGAGCCCAGCGGGGGCTACTTCCACGCCACCAGCCTGGAGGTGAAGGGGATGCGGACCGTCTACGGCAACACCGTCTCGCACCCCACGGAGGGGCGCATCGCCTTCGGGACCTTCGCCCCCGAGGGGGCCATCGCCGTAGAGAGCATGGAGGGGGCGGCCTTCGCCATGGCGTGCCAGCTCGCCGGGGTCGAGTCGGTCTCCCTACGGGTCGTTTCCAACTACTGCGAGACCCGCGACAAGGCAGAGTGGAACATCGCCCTGGCCCGGGAGCGGCTCGCGGGCAGCGTGGACGCGCTCCTGACGGCCATCGGCTAGGCCACCGGGGCCACGTATATCTGCGCCCCCTCGATATTGACCACGCGCACGGCCACACCCTTCTCCACGAAGGCGAGCTGGGAGATGGCATCGTAGCTCCGCCCGTCTATCATCACCTTGCCGGCGGGGCGCAGCACGGTGATGGTGGTCCCCTCCCGGCCCACGAGGCGCTGCTCAGGCACATCGAGGCCCACGTAGCCGTCCTCCACGTTCATGCTGCGACGCAGGGCCAGGGCCGGGACGCGGGGGTTGGTCAGCAGCCAGCCGCTCAGGGCGATGCAGCCGACGATGGTGAGCACGACGGCCACCATGACGGTGGCCAGGGCCACGAGCAGGCGGCTGATGCCCCCGGCGTGGGGGAAGGAGAAGACGAAGGAGTTGTCGACCAGCGAGAGGGCCAGACCCACGATGACCCCGAGGATGCCGAGGATGCCGGCCACGCCGAATCCGGGTATGACGAAGACCTCCAGCAGCAGGAGGACGATGCCCGCCAGGAAGATGACCACATCGATGTACTGCAGCAGGCCCTCGATGTAGAGCGGCGCGAAGTAGGCCACGGCGGCGGCCAGGGCCAGAATCAGGGGGAAGCCCACGCCCGGGGTCTGCAGCTCGAAGTAGATGCCGCCGACGATGAGCATGATGAGGATGCCCGACACGAAGGGCGAGAGGAGGAAGCTGCGGAAGGTGTCGGTCCGGCTGGGCTCGAAGACCTCCACGCGGGCCTGGGCCATGCGGTTGCGGGCGAGTATGCCCTCCACGCTCTCGTGAATGCCCTCGCACAGGCCTACCCGCTGGGCCTCATGCGCGGTGAGCGTGAGGACATGGCCGGAGTCGATGATGCCGGGGATGGCGATGGCGGGGTCGACCATGGCCTCGCAGATGCGGGGGTCGCGCCGGTAGACCATCGTATATCCGCCCTGCCCGTCGGCCATGCGCTTCTTGCCCTTGGCCTGGGCGGTGCTGCGCATCATGGAGCGCATGAAGGACTGGTACTTGTCGGGCATGGCCTGGCCGTCCTCGCCGCTGACCACGGTGGCCGCCCCGATGCTGGCCCCCTCGCGCATGTAGATGCTGTCGCAGGCCAGGGAGATGAGGGCCCCGGCCGAGGCCGCCTGGTTGTCGATGAAGGCCCAGACCGGGGTCGGGGAGTTGAGCAGGGCCGTGCGCATGGAGTCGGCCATCTCGACCTCGCCGCCGTAGGTGTTGAGGCGGAGGATGATGAGGTTCGCCCGGTGCTCCTTGGCCTGGGCGAGGCCCTTGCTGAGTATGAGCCACGAGCCCCGGTCGATGGGCGCCTTGAGGTCTATGACGAAGACGCGCTCCGGGGTGTTGGGCTCGGTGATGGGTATCTCCCGGCTGGCAGGGGGCTGGCCGGGTGGCAGGGGGGGCTGCGCGCTCGCCCCGAGGGGTAGCGCCAGGGCGCAGAGCAGCAAGAGGGGGCGTAGGGTATGGAGGAGGCTTCGCATCAGAGTAGCTTCTTAATCTTGAAGATGATCAGGGTGACGATGGTGGAGAGTATCATCAGGAGGATGGCGAAGGGGTAGCCCATCCTCCACTGGAGCTCGGGCATGACGGCGAAGTTCATGCCGTAGATGGAGGCGATGAGGGTGGGGGGCATGAAGATGACCGAGGCCACGGTGAAGGTCTTGGTGATCTTGTTGAGGCGGATGTTGGACAGGCCCATGAAGGTGTCCTGGAGGAAGTCCAGGCGGTTGAAGCTGAAGTCGGCGTGGTTGATCAGGGAGTTGGTGTCCTTGATCATGATGCCGAGCTTGGGGTAGAGGTCGCTGGGGAAGCGCTCTGACTTGAGCACGCCCGAGAGGATGCGCTGCTTGTCGATGACGTTCTCGCGCACCTGCATGGTGTTCTCCTGCATGGCCGAGAGCTGGAGGATGATGCTCTCGTCCAGGTCCTCGTCCTTGGTGACGTTCATGCGCCCGTTGAGCTGGGTGATCTCCTTGGCGATGCCCTCGAGCATGTCGGCGTCGAGGTCGATCCGCGTCTCGAAGAGGGAGATGAAGACGTGGTACCCCGTGGGGTAGGCCTTGTGGTTGTAGGAGAGCTTGCGCATGGTGTCGCCGAAGGAGCGGAGCTCCTCGTTGCGGGTGGAGATGAGTATGCCGTCGCGGAGGATGAAGGAGGTGGGCTCGGCCTGGTAGATGCCCTGGGTCTGGAGCAGGAAGCTGGAGTTGGCCACGATGAGCGCGTCGGTCTCGGAGTAGCGCGAGGAGCTCTCGATCTCCTCCGCCTGCTGGCGCGTCTGGAGGCTGATGCCGAAGAACTCCTCTATCCTGTCGTTCTGCTCCTCGGTGGCCTTGAGGAGGTCGACCCAGAGGAGGTCCTCGTAGTCGATCTGCCCGAGCATGTCCTCGTCTATCTCATTGACGATGCGCCCTCCCGCCTTATAGAAGATGGTAATCATGGTTGTCCTCCTTATCCTTTGGTTTGGGGCGGTGGCCCGGGGCGATGTCCTGGGGTATGGTGCTGAGCAGGTGGAGGTAGCGGTCGATGGACGCTCGCTTGCCGCGGTCGAGCCCGTAGTCTATGGCATGGGTGAGGTACTCCAGGGCGGCCTGGTAGCCGATGGCGACCTCCCGCTGGCGGAGCAGCTGGGGGATGGTGCTCACGCCGTGGGCCAGGGCCTGGTTGAAGGCGCGCAGGAAGGCGGCGGGGAGCTCGCGGCGGGCGACCCACAGGGCGAAGACGAAGGGGAGGCCACGGGTATAGCGCTGCCACTCGAGGGCGAGGTCGTAGGCGTAGTGGAAGTGGTGCTGGTAGGTGAAGACCTTGTCGCCGATGAGGAGGTAGCCGTCCTCGGGCCGCTTGGGCCCCTCGAGCTGGCCGGGGCTCAGGGGGAGGAACTCGGGGCGTATCTCCCAGTGCCGCGCGGCGAGGATGCGCAGGAGCCCCACGGAGGTGCGGGAGTCCGGGTCGAGGTACACACGGCGGATGCGCTCGAGCGGGAGGGTGCTGAAGAGGGCGACGGTCTGCACCGGGCCGTCCGCGCCGATGCAGTAGTCGCCGACGATGGTCGCCTGCGGCAGGCCGGGCAGCGTGGCCACGGGGACGAGCGCGAGGTCCACCTCCCCCCCGGCGAGCATGTCGGCGCACCGCGAGGGGGGGGCCAGGCGCAAATCCAGCTGGTCGCGCAGGGGCGACTGGGCCAACCCATGCACGAAGGGCAAGGTGTTGAGGTACTCTACGGCGGCTAGCTTGATGGTAGGCACGGGGGGCCGGGGTTAGGGGGTGAATACTGCGGAGGAGGGGCTGCCGGGGAAGGCCCTCGCAGCCCGAGAGCCTCGCGCTGCGGGGCGCAGTCCGGCCGGCTAGACGGTCATGATCTCCTTCTCCTTCGCGGCCGAGAGCTCGTCCACCTTGGCGTTGAACCTATCGGTGAGCTTCTGCACCTCCGCCTCGGCCACCTTGGCCTCATCCTCGGCCAGGCCGTCCTTCTGCAGCTTCTTGAGGGCATCGTTCGCGTCGCGCCGCGCGTTGCGGATGGACACCCGGGCGGTCTCGGCCTCGGCCCTGGCCTGCTTGACCAGCTCCTTGCGGCGCTCCTCGGTCAGCGGCGGCACGTTGATGCGGACGGTCTCCCCGTTGTTCTGCGGGTTGAAGCCCAGGTTGGCGTTGAGGATGGCCTTCTCGATCTCGGGGATTAGGCCCTTCTCCCACGGCTGCACGATGATGGAGCGCGCGTCCGGGGTGTTGATGCTGGAGACCTGGTCGATGGGGGTGGGCGTACCGTAGTACTCCACCATGATGCCCGCGAGCATGCCCGGGCTGGCCTTCCCGGCCCGTATGCTGGCGAGCTGGTCCTGGAAATGGCTGATGGTTCTCTCCATGGAGGCCGTGGCCTCCGCGATGCATTGCTTCTTGTCCATATTTCGTGTAGCGCTAGGCTTTTTTTGATTACGAAGGTCGCTTACCCCGCCGTGATGATCGTGCCCACCGTCTCGCCGTGGGCCAGGGCCGGGAGGTTGTCGGGGTGGTTCATGTCGAAGATGATGACGGGGATGCCGTTCTCCCGGCAGAGGGTGAAGGTCGTCAGGTCCATGACGTGCAGGTGCTGCTCGTAGGCCTGGTCGAAGGTCAGGGCCTCGTAGCGGGTGGCGCTCGGGTCCTTCTCCGGGTCGGCGGTGTACACCCCGTCGACGCGCGTCCCCTTGAGCAGGGCGGAGCACCCCAGCTCGGCGGCGCGGAGGGCGGCGGCGCTGTCGGTGGTGAAGTAGGGGTTGCCCGTGCCCCCGGCGAGTATGGCCACGCGCCCGGCCTCGAGGCTCCGGTTGACATCGTCGAGGTGGTAGTACCGGGCGATGGGCATCATGGGGGTCGAGGTGTAGACCTCCGCGGGCACGCCCTCCGCCTCGAGGATCTGGGCCAGCGCCAGGGAGTTAATCACGGTGGCCAGCATGCCCATCTGGTCGCCCTTGACGCGGCTGAAGCCCCGGCCAGCCCCCTCGAGGCCACGGAATATGTTGCCCCCGCCGATCACGATAGCCACCTGCAGGCCCCGCTCCATGGCCCGCGCAATGCTCCGCGCGTAGCCCCGCCCCGTGGGCACATCGATGCCGTAGCGCTGCGACCCCGCGAGGGACTCCCCGCTAAGCTTCAGCAGGATACGCTGCAATGCCGGATACGCCATAGTCACTCCTCCCTCCATGGTTAAATATGATTGCAAAGGTATACTTTTTTTTGATGGAAGGGCATGCGGAGACCGGGGGCGCACGCCAAATCCCTCTTGCCCAGGGCCCACCACCACCCTCGGGCTAAGGGCCCTCCCCGCATTCCCGATGCCCGGGGAGGCCAGCGGTTCGTCGGGCGAAAACGACCCTTCGCCAAGGGAAAGCACCCGTATGCCAAAACTAGGCTTAACGTTCCCGGCGAATTACCTACCTTTGATGCATGAAACCGCTAGTCGCCATGCGTAAACATACGCTCCTACTCGCCTACCTCCTCCTGCTGGCCCTCCCGGCGCTGCAGGGCCAGGAGCTCAGCGGGCTGCACAACGGGGGCATCCGTGGGGCGTGGGAGATCAAGAGCCTACACCGCTACTTCCGCTTCCGTGGCAAGTTCCTCGGGGAGACCTACGTGAGCCACCGGCTGACCTTCCACGACTCGCTGCTAGTCCGGACGCTCACCTGCATCGAGGCCCAGCACGAGGACACGCTCTTCCGCAAGACGGTGGTCTGCACCTACAGCCTACGGGGCGACACCCTCATCATGCGCAACCTCCCGGCGGCCAAACGCCCCTTCTACCAGCCCTACAGCCCCTACAACGTCTACGACAGCGAGGAGAGCTACTACCCCTACTTCCCCAGCGCCACCGTCCGCATACGCGACGACCGCCTGTTCATGACCTACAGCCAGGGCACCGCCCGGCTCGACGAGAAGCTCATACGGGCCTACCAGCACGAACCCTTCTTCGTGCAGCCAGACAGGGCCAGCGCGCTGGAGAGCACCGAGAGCATGCAGCCCAACGGCGAAGGCCAGCTCGACATCCAGGTCACCTACGCGCGGGTGGTGGATATGTAGCGGATTACACGCCGGGGCATCGTGTAGCTCGCCGATTTCTTCGTACCTTTGCGTACATCAAGCTAAAACACCACGGCCATGGCACGCTACATGAACCCCTTCACCGACTTCGCCTTCAAGCGCCTCTTC
>PDWJ01000949.1_pt1 | contig 39574 bp, 36 predicted proteins | sample 1430881 | NCBI WGS metagenome assembly PDWJ01 (sample SAMN01162460, study PRJNA174530) | Oral metagenome, whole genome shotgun sequencing project. | biome: Marine environment; feature: Marine mammal; material: Swab sample of the gingival sulcus; isolation source: swab sample of gingival sulcus...
AGAGATTGCGACTTTTTGTGGCACATTTAAGCCAGTCTCCCTCATGGAGAGTCAGAAGGAAGAAGAATCTCTCGAAGAGATTGCGACCAATAACAAGAGGAGTTCGAGGGTCCCCCAGTGGGGTAGTCAGAAGGAAGAAGAATCTCTCGAAGAGATTGCGACTCTTGAATTAGGGAGTTAGAGATTCTCGCTGAGGCCGGGTCAGAAGGAAGAAGAATCTCTCGAAGAGATTGCGACCGCTCGGAGAACCGAACGGAGTTTTTTGGATCGAATAGGTCAGAAGGAAGAAGAATCTCTCGAAGAGATTGCGACTCTTGGTATGTTTTACCTTCTTGGCTTCATCCCCAGTGTCAGAAGGAAGAAGAATCTCTCGAAGAGATTGCGACTTATAAACCTTCTACCCCGGGGAGAGGGGGAAGAGGAGTCAGAAGGAAGAAGAATCTCTCGAAGAGATTGCGACTTTTGATCTGAACAAAGTTTCCAGTTTCTTATAGCCTTGTCAGAAGGAAGAAGAATCTCTCGAAGGGATTGCGACTGGGCACTTGATAAATATGCCCATTTTCGAAGACCATCGTCAGAAAGAAGAAGAATCTCTCGAAGGGATTGCGACAATTTTCCACTTCGGCTGTTCCACCACTTTGCTTGTTTGTCAGAAAGAAGAAGAATCTCTCGAAGGGATTGCGACTTTACTTTCTTTATTGGGCCTAAAACGAATCCGATTTCGTCAGAAAGAAGAAGAATCTCTCGAAGGGATTGCGACCCTATCAGCTGGGCGTTGAATGATGCTGAGAGAGTCGTCAGAAAGAAGAAGAATCTCTCGAAGGGATTGCGACGCAAGCGAGATTATCCTTGTCACGGTCAAGTCTATGTGTCAGAAAGAAGAAGAATCTCTCGAAGGGATTGCGACATTCCGGCATGCGTACACCGGAACCTTTCCTTTCGGAGAGTCAGAAAGAAGAAGAATCTCTCGAAGGGATTGCGACAGGTCGTATTTCCTTACATCCATGTGTTAGCCCTCAGCCATATCAACATGAACAGTTTATAGGAGATTAAAGGCCGGAAAAGAGCTATAAATGTGGCGATACGCCTTAAAATATCGGTATATTCTTGTGGAAACCCATCAGAACACAATCATACACGGAAATGTTGAGCCCCAACATTTCGACATCGCAAGAGCAGACAGAGAAAGTCGCAAAAAAGCATTGACAAAATATGATTCCTTCAATACATATTTGATACTTTTTAAAGACTATGGTTCTCAATACAAGGGATTTGTGTTCACATAACATCACATTCTACTACAACATAGAATGAACCATCATCAAAGGAGAGACACAGTATGGTCACGGCCAAAAGTATTCTCGAACAAGCCTTAACAATGCGACCTGCTGACAGAATTCTGGTTCTTGAAGGCTTATTATACAGTTTAGATGAACCAGATAAAACACTTGAGGAAATTTGGACAATTGAGGCGGGAAAACGCCTTCAGGCATATAAATCCGGGAAACTCAACACGGTATCATATGAAGATGTATTTGGTCAGGAATAGGTGGCATCATGAACATAGAAATCTTAGAAGTGGCTCAAACAGAGTTAATGGATGTTGTCAGAAGGAAGAAGAATCTCTCGAAGGGATTGCGACTGTATAAGAGGGTGCTTCAGCTTGTGTTGTTTGATTCGTCAGAAAGAAGAAGAATCTTTCGAAGAGATTGCGACTACCTCCAGGAAACAGGATCACTGACAAAACGGCGTCAGGGCTACTCGTATCATTGTAAAATGCCGCCAAAAGCAAAGAGCATGAGTATCGTTCTTCTTCCGACTTGACCAGTCAATGCATGGCGAATAGGCTCGGCGTAATTTCTCTCGTACACTACCCGTTGCATAGGCGGTCTTTCATCTGTGATTATCCTTATCACGATGCAATTCCGTCAAAAATGCAAAGTGAAAGACACCATTCATCAAGAAACTTCTTGACGAAAAGACACTGCCGTGTTGCCATATATCGTGGAAAATGTACTCGTGAGAAGGCTATCAATACAGATGGAAGGAAGTGTATGCTCAACTTAGAATTACATATCCAGCCACAGACAGAACAGCGGCTGAAAGCTATTCTGGCATCGACGCCAGACGAAGAGACGTTTGCGCAAAATATTATTGCCTACCAGGTTGCTGAATTACGAAAAGGCGCGTTGAACATTCGCCTGGATTTAAAGCAGTTTGAAGAGAAGTATCATCAGTCAACCGAAGAATTTTATCAGCAATTTGAACAGGGGCAGACCGATGATAGCGAAGATACCATGCTGTGGGCAGGGTTATATGAAATGTTGCAAGACAACGAGCACCGGTTGGAAGCCCTGATATGATCGAGACCTATTTCACGCAGCTTGAGCAGATTCTTCAGGCGTTTCCAACTATCCAAAGTTCAATGCTCAAAACGAAACGCTATAATGCGAAACAAGGCTCTGTCAGTGGTTCTATCACCTTCGAGACAGGCTGTCGACTGGAGTTTGTTGAGGTCAAAGATATGGATCACCCGACCAAAATCAAATATCGCTATCAGTATATGGATCAAGACGATATCTGCCTCTTTCGGTACGACAATGCGCCCCACCACCGAAATGTATCGACGTTTCCCCATCATAAGCATGCAGGAGAAGAGATTGAAGCCAGTCACGAACCAACGCTCTTCAAATGTCTTACTTGAAATTGCCGAACGTGAACGCAAAAGCGATGAAGGAACATCGGAATGAACAATATGAAAAGCCCTAACAAAGCCATGCAACAGACCCAAACCGCGCTCTGTAGTTTTACATACTCCTCTCGCATAACGGTTTGGTGCCACATCAGGGCTTGTTGTCCGTCGTTATGGCGCGGTTTTGGCTGTTGGTGGCAGGCGATAGTCAGAAAGAAGAAGAATTTCTCGAAGAGATTGCGACGTGTATATGTAGGGAGGATTTGCGGAAAAGGTTTTCGTATGCTGCCTACAATTCCCTGCGAGAAACCCTCCTGATAGGGATCGCGAAGACGGGAAGGAAAGATGAATGCTCTCGCATTATGGGCGAAGAAACGGCGAAGAGAAAAGTCTCTCATGCGGCCCATACCGACCACATGAGGGGGACGGGTCCCTCTGACGTCACGTGTAATTCGTCATTGTCATGTTGTAAGAGTACTCGCTGACTTTACAGGGTATTCGTGATTGTATTGCTGGAGAGAGGTCATCGCAGAAACGGATAATTGTATACCTTACTCTTCCGGTTGCTCTCCGAAGCGCATTTCAAGGCTTACTCCAATTCCTTTAACGGCCTTTCGTTTTTCCTCAGGGGCATCCCTGGGCCAGGTCAGGCTTGTTGCTAATGAGCCGAACATCCATTGCTTATAGAGAGGCTGGCGATAGACGACACCAGTGCCGTATTCTTTGATTTTGACCGGATCTTCGGTTTCTCCGGAGATTTTTACGCTATATACGATGCCCCTTCCCCGACCGAGATGATGAAACAGATTGAACTCCGACCACCAATGCATACCGGACGTTCCTTCTGAAATATTGCCGAAGTTTGCCCATTGCATTAATGAAGCCGAACTCAAGGCGAAGTCGAGATCGCTGCTGAGGCTTGTGCCGAATCCGTCATCAGATTGCCAATAGCCTGTCGGTCGGATGCGGAGAAGTACGCGTGGTCCCATAAAGAGATTATAGCGATAACGAGTTTTTAGGAACGGGGTGAAGGCATCGAGTTTGAGGTTGACTCCGGCATCAAAATCCAGGCGATTGCGTTTGTTTTTGATTGGGCTGTATCCCAGGCCGATTAACCAGTCGTTTTCCTTTTTTGCCAGGCTTTGAAAGGATGAAGGCATGGCCTCAAACATCGAAGACGAATCGGTCAGGAATTCTTCAACCCGAATTTTTCCGAGAAACGCATTGACACGACGCTCCATATTGGGAAGGCTGAGATTCAGGTGGACGTCTATCGGGAACTCATACTCATCCTTTTCATCCCACCAGACGCCGGTATCTATCTGGCCATGCGTGTAATCGCGTGTTGTGTTGTGTTCGGAGCTGCCGAAAAAACTATCGAATCGGCGCGTGACGCCTGAAACGGTTTTCGACACCGTTTCTTGGGTCGTATCGAGCCAATTTTTACTCTGTTCGGCAGCAAATGCCCTGACGTGGAAGCAGAGAATTCCGATTATTCCCCACAGTACGATGGTTACAAGTATGTGTCGCAGGTTTCGGTCTGAGACGATTATTGGTGAATTCATAGTTCCTTTCGTGGATCCTTTGAGAAATACTGTGCCACTTTTATTTCTCAAACTGTTTTTCGGTGAGCCAAAAAGCAGACCCACTCTACGTAAAATTATTTTTCGGGAGTGTCGTGGCGTTTGCGCCATTGGCGCATTTGCTGAAGGTAACGCTGGCGGATTGTCAGGAGCTCTTCGTCATACCGCCCGTCTTTGAAGTCGGGAAAGGTCCAGTCGAAGGGCTGATAGCGTCCCTGTTTATACAAACCGACGCAATCGGCGTAAATTCCTCGATCGAGGTAGATTTTGTGGCCGAAGTTTTTGACGGAAGCCAGCACCACTTTATTATGATCGAGATAGCCGGCGTCGAGATTCACGATGCGATGTCCGCTAACAGCCAGGCGATCCTCTATCTGATTGCAGCCCAGCTTCATACCGACAAGTTCTGTCGGCAGTAATAGGTTTTCGAACGTGACCAGACGGCGGAACAACGGTGCGCCCATTTCCGGTTTGTAATACTCGGTCATGTCGAAAAGATGGTCTTTGCCCTCGAAATCTATCTTTCCCCACTCTTCGCTTAATGCGCGTTTGCCAAGTTCCAAAGCGTCTGAGGTCCGATAGAGAATGGCGATGAAGTATTTCAGCGGTTCCGGCGCTTGAGCCTGTGCCATACTCAATTACCAGGGATGTCATCGGTTGAATGATACAATCGAGAATGCCTGTTTGATAATGTTTGTGTCGATGCCGAGCAGCTTGTTCATCATATCATAGTGTTCATGGGATGAGAGAGTATGGCGTTTTGTGCCCGTCTTCTCTCGAATACGCAGTTGTTTGCCCTGTACGTAATATTGCGTTCCGTTGCGGGCTCCGGTCAAAATCGGATAGGTCATCATTTCCCAGGCAAACGAACGCTCCCAGGCACGGCTGAAAGCAGTTCCATCAAGGGGAGTCACTTTATATGTCAAGCGCGAGCGTTTCTGCTGATGAGAAGCTGTGAACAGCTCGACTTTTCGTCCGCCATCGTAAGGCTGAAGCTCAATTGCGCTGACCCCGGTCGAGAATGAAATCGGTTCCATTGTGGGCAGTTTGACAGGCCGGTGAATCAGATAACCGGGATCGAGCAAGAAAAGTTCGGATTCTTGCGAAAAAATCAGGGCGCAATGCGTGTCGGAACCATAGTGGCGGTCTGCCAGGATTGGGTGCGCTTCGATGTTGAAGGCGTTAAAAATTGCGATACATGCGGCGGTGAGTGAAAAACAGGTTCCGCCTGTCCCATACTGCACATAATCTCGGAGTACTTCATCGGGCAATCGTTTTGCGCTGCCCGGACTGATGACCGTATCGGATTTAATAATTTTGGTCAGATTTTCATACGGCATGCCCGCACATGCGGCGCATAATCGTTCAAAAAAAACGGATCCAGGCTCATGTTGCGGATCGAGGGCAAAGGCTTTCAGAAAATCAGCCAGAATCTTTCGGTCGCGAATCACGAAGTGAGGATCGCTATGGATCGGAGAGGTGGAACGTTCCATATTTACTCTCCATCCAGGTTAAGAGTCGGACGTTTGGGGGGCTCCGCAGGTTTCGCCGTGCCGTCAAGCACCTTGAGGCACTCATCAAATGCTGCAATGCGGCCCTTGAGAAAGCCCATGCGTTCTTTGTTATCGGCTGCGTTCAGCAGAAACTGGGCATTGAATGCTTCTTGAGCCTGGGAGCGTAACCGTTTGATTTGTGCGCGTTTTTTCTTTAGGATGCTTCGTTTCTCAACCTCTTCCTGTAATTCATCGAGTAGTGACATCGTCTTTTGCCTCTTTGTGCTCGTTAACGGTCAAAAAGCCCGGCGTTTAATCGTGACATTGTTTCGTGTCCCCTCCCCCCTCCCCTCATCGCATAGATTTTATGTGACGATAAATATGTTTGAAGGTTCTCGGGAAGATAGAATGACGAGAAGATTGGTATGAGCGATTTTTCTCGATATTCCGGGAAGCAGTCGCCGAATTGCGGCAGCGCATCGATGAAATCGTTGATATACCCTAATTTGCTGAAAATACTCGCCGGCAATGGGTGGACTATTCGGCACGACAATATCTTCCGTGCGAAACAACGCTGCGTTGGTTGAGACGATAATATTTCCGAGCACTGCTTCTAAATCAACTCTTTCATTGAGCAAGAATGCCATACGCTCATCCTGCTTCGTTAAAAATTGTCTTCTAAACACAGATTGGAACACAAGAGAAAATATACAAGGATTTTTTACAGAAAAAGTCTGTTATGCTGCCGGAAAGATGCTGATAAGCGATCGGACATTCAGGGTCTCGGCGCGCCTGTACCGGGAAATGATGCTCTCATTTGTTTTCGGTGAGAGTACGCCTGGAAGATTCGACCATTCCCTGCCTGGCAGGTGACGCCAATTTGCTTTTGATAGGAAACCCGCCGCGTGGCGGGGGTGCGTGGGAATCGAACCCACCCAGGACAGTATTAGTGCCCCACACTGGATTTGAAGTCCAGGAGCATCACCAGACGGCTATCCACCCCCAACATGTGGTTTGTTGTCTTTTTTATGACGCCTGATGAAGAAGTCAAGCATTTTTTTTAGAATCTTTATGTTGAAAAAATTCCTTTCTCCTGCAATGGTGTCCTCGACTCTTTTGTCAAGACGAACAGATCGAGCATGATATCCCTAACTTATGAAGTCCTCGAATGTTGTGTGTTTGGTCCCGGAGGGACAGCATCTCGAAGACGGGGCTGCCGGAGGGCCACAACACAACACCCGAGTCACACCTTCTCTTCGTGATGTTGTTCGGATCGTTTGCATCCGACCAATTTTCAGTGGTGAGGGGAATACACGTTATGCAATACCGTCATAAAGGACAGATGTTTTTTCGGCTCTTTTTTATCGTAATGCTTTTCGTTTGCTCCGCAACTGCGGTTGCCCGTGAACCGGAGCCGGTATCGGGCGGAAGTCTTGTGTATGCGATTCCAGGAACACCCGACACCCTGGATCCGCAAATGACGACAGGAACCCTGACATTCCAATATATGAAAAGTGTGTATGATACGTTGATCGAACCGGATGAATCCGGCAATCTGGTTCCAGCATTGGCAGAATCCTGGGAATTCGATCTCGACGATTTAACCCTGACGTTCACGTTGCGCCGGGGCGTCACGTTTCATAATGGCGATTCTTTGACGGCGGAAGACGTGAAGGCGACATTCGATCGGATGCTGAGTCCGGACTCACTTTCGCCGCATCAATCGAAGTTCGAGGCCCTGAAAAATATTGACGTGCTTGATGATTATACTGTCCAGTTTGTTTTCTCCAAACCGTATGTCCCATTTATAAGTACGCTTGCTTCAGGATGGAGTGCGATTCTGCCGAAAAGCGCGATTCGGAACGGACATGATTTCAGCGCTCATCCCTTGGGAACCGGCCCGTTTGTCTTTAACGAATGGGTGCGCGACGATCATATCACCTTTACCAGGTTTCCGGATTACTGGATGGACGGCAAGCCCTATTTGGATCGACTCGAAATTAAAACGGTCGTCGAATCGACCACGCAGCTTCTTGGTCTTACGGTCGGAGAATTTGATATTATTCACGTACTTGAGCCGTATAACCTTCCCAAGGTGGAAAACAGCCCCGACACGAAAGTGTTCAGCCATCCTACGGCTCTTGCCCTTGTCGTGGCTATCAATAATGCGCGTGCGCCTTTTGACAATGTGTCGGTGCGGCGGGCGCTTTCTCATGGAATCGACCGTCAGGCTCTGCTGGATATCGCCTACACCGGCGGGAAAAAAATTGAAGCTTTTATTGATGCCGAGAGCCCGTATTATCTCGATTTGAACGAGATGTATCCCTATGATCCTCAGAAAGCCAAAGACTTATTGGCCGAGGCCGGTTATGCTGATGAGATTGACGTGACTCTGACCCTGCCTCAGAATTATAGTCAGCACGTGAATGCCGGGAATATGGTGCAGAATATGCTGCAGCAAATCGGCATTCGCGCTAAAATTCAGCTTGTCGACTGGGGAACCTGGATCAGTCGGGTCTATCGTGACAAAGATTATGATTTGACAATCATCGGACATACCGGCCATCTCGATCCTGACGGACGGTTAGGAGGGGAGTTGGGGTATACAAATTATCAGAATCCTGAAGTTTTCGAGTTAATCGAACAGGCAGCGTCAACATATCTCCCGAAAAAACGGCAATCTCTGTACGATCGTATTCAGCGGATTATGGCCGAAGATGCCGCGATGGTTTTCATCGGAACTCCTCTGGGCTTACGGGGAATGCGCAGTAATGTCTATGGTTTCCGGATGACCTATGCGCTCGACACCCCTGATTTTCGCGATACGTTTAAAGTTGCGGAGTGATGGAGCGGGGGCGTCGTGGCTTGAGGTTCACGCTCGACATGTCAAGAACGTTTGATGGTGTTGCATTCCGACACATGTTCTCCAGCACGTATGTCAACCCTGCCAGGGATACAAGAACCCTGGCAGGGGGATGTGGCATGATTTCCGAAATCGTGTACTACCTGGTCATTAATTCTGTCCAGGCTTTGAGCCATGTATCGTAGTTCTGCTCGATCTGGTCCGGATCGAGACTCAGGAACCGGTCGGTTTTGGCAGCATAGTCGAAGCTTTTGGGGAGCCGGACATTCGGATTCACCGGAAATACCCATTGTGTCAGAGGAATTTCTTGCTGAAATTCTTCGGTCAGCATGAAGTCAATAAATTTTTCGGCTAACTCCCGGTGTTTCGCGCCTTTCACAATGCCCATCCCTTCAATCTGGCGATAGAAGCCTTCGGCCATTGGTGCGGCAAGATAGCGGGTGCTCTGTTCAACTTCCACGTGGTAGGCCGGGCTCGTGGCATAACTCAGCACAACCGGAGCTTCGCCGGCGGTAAACATACCATACGCGGTGTCCCATCCTTTGGTAATGGTCAAAATCGACGGCTTCAATTTTTCCCAATAGTCGAGATAGCCATCTTCGCCAAATGCGGCGATGGTCCAGAGGAGGAATGCCACGCCCGGGCTCGATGTCCTCGGATCTTCCAGGATGATTTTTTCTTTCCAGGCTGGCTCTGTTAACGCAGTCAGGCTTTCGGGAGGCTCTGGCAGGGCGTCCGAGTCGTACACAAACGCGATAAAGCCATACTCGAAGGGGGTGAGGTGAAAACTCGGATCGAGGATCAGATCCTGGGGAATCAGCTCGATATTTTTGGAGGTGTAGGGTTCGAGAATTTCGTATTTAAGCGCTTTCGCTAAATAGTTGTTATCGATGCCAACCACGATATCAGCCTGTGGATTGTCTTTTTCCATAATGACTCGATTGAGCACCTGGCCGGCATCGCCGACGCCAATGAGTGTGACTGTACAATTATTGGCGTCTTCGAATTTATGCATGGTTGCTTCGGCTAATCCCCAGGAAATGAAGCTATCATACGCATAAATCACAAATTCTTCTTGCTCCGCTGAAAACGAAACTGTGCTGATAGCTGTTAATAGAAGTGTGAACACAACAATAAGATTTTTTTTACCGATCATCATGAGTGTCTCCTTTAGAGCATATCGCTCAATGTGAAGCAGGTGAGTATCTTGCTGGGAAACATATCCCATCTTTTACGAATTGCCGAACGATTCGGGGCTTTCGCAATGAGCACTAATTTCCCCGTATATAATGCGCTCTGAGACGAAAAAAGGGAATCCCTGATTTCAGGAATTCCCTTAATATATCGTTGCCACACTCTTGACAGGCAATACGTTTCTCCCTACGCCGGCATTACCCGGATCAGGTCAAAAAGGGTTTTCTCTCAGCCATTGCGGCACCCCCGAAATCTTTTCTGGCTTTTCCACAAACAATAGTATCGTATCCACTGTAATTTGTCAACAGGAAAAATGGCGGCATGAACGATTTTGCTGTCTTAATGGTGTTCAGATGTTTTCAAAACCATATTCTTTGATTTTATTCAGCAGAGTTTTTCGATCGATTCCGAGCTCTTGCGCTGCCCGGGTTCGATTGCCTTCCCAACGGTGAAGCGCTTCGAAAATGGCTTCTTTCTGAACTTCATCCAATGTTCCGCGTTTTGCGCGGTTTTTAGCTGCCGATGAGGGAAGCCCGAGGTCTTTCAGGGTAATCGTCTCGGTTTGTGCGAAAATGACAGCGCGTTCGATGATATTCTCTAACTCCCGGACATTTCCGGAGAAGGTGTAATTCTGGAGTGCCCTCACGGCGTCGGGCTCTATCCCCTGTACGGAATTTCCGACACTTGCGCTGTATTTCGTAATGAAGTGTCCGACGAGCGCGGGAATGTCTTCTTTCCGCTCTCTCAGAGCCGGCAGGGTAAGATGGATAATATTCAGCCGGTAAAAAAGATCTTCGCGAAAGAGCCCCTTGTTGATTTGTTCTTTGAGATCTTTGTTTGTTGCTGCGATAATTCTGACGTCGATCGGAATGCTTTTATTTCCCCCCAGACGCTGGATTTCCAACTCTTGAAGCACTCGGAGTAATTTCACCTGAAGGTGGATGGGGATTTCACCGATTTCGTCGAGAAACAAGGTGCCGGAAGACGCCAGCTCAAAGAGTCCGATTTTTTGCGACGTTGCTCCGGTAAACGCTCCTTTCTCATGGCCAAACAGTTCACTTTCGAGCAGATTTTCCAAGACGCCGCCAATGTTGATGGCTATAAACGGCTTCCTTGCCCGTGGAGACAGATGATGGATCATTCTGGCGACAATCTCTTTTCCGGTCCCGCTCTCGCCTGTAATCAGGACAGTCGATGAGGTCGGAGCCACGCGTTCGACCAGAGCCTTCAGATCGCGCATGACAGAACTGTCACCAATCCACTTTTGCTTCTGCGAGTAAAGCTCGGTTTGCTTACCGGTCTCAATCTGACGCTGGATCTGATAATTATCAAGGACGTGTTCGATTTTTTGCTGGAGATCGTCAAGCTCAAAAGGCTTCTCCAGGTAGTCAACTGCGCCAACTTTCATTGCCTCGACAGCATCGGCAATTTCACCGTAACCGGACATCATTAAGACCGGAAGCTGCCCATGTTCTTTTTGAATCCATTTGAGCAAAGCCAGCCCATCCATTCCCGGCATATCCAGGTCCGTGACAATCAAATCGAATGATTCTTGCTGAATCTGCCGCTTTGCAGAAAAGCCATTTTCTGCGAGGGCGACCGCAAAGTCTGTCCCGGCTTTCAGGTATCGAGCAATTTTTGTTCTCAGCTCTTTTTCGTCGTCAACAATAAGTATGTTCATAAGCATATGTCCTTTCGTTATATAGCGATCCTGCGTGAATTGTATCAGTCCTGACAGGGGGGGCCAGGCATGACATCAATCATTGAGGATACCTGTCATACTCGATGTTCGAGGTCTTTCGCAGGGATGTACGAGAAAGGATATTCTGTAGGGCTTCACGTCTTGCAGAACTCGCGCCCCATCGCCTCCCTCTAACGCGTAGCGGTGAGAGGGGGTGTATCGCCTGCGGCGAAAAACGCCGACGGGTAAAAAACACTTGAACATTGAGTCATAGGGAAAATGATATACTCATAAGGAGGGATGTCAAGAGAATTTCCTCATGTGAAGAACACCCGGCATAAAAAATGAAAAGATTTTGAAAGAAAAAAGGTGTTGACAAGAGCGTTTGAGCGTATGACACTACCATAGTTATAAAAAATTATGGATGCATACGTTTCGTGTCTCTCGTCTTGCAACAGCAGGGAACCGTACGTTTGGGCAGGTCGTCAGATGTTTTCATGGAGAACCCGGCTGTCTGACTATTTGATGCGCTTCGTTGAGGACGATCGTCGAACCTTCGGATTTTTTTGCGTGAAGCATTCTCAGTGTGCTTATCATGAACATACTGCTCGTAGAAACCACATTGTCCAAGCATTCCTGGATCGGAGATCATCTGCTCGGTTTAGGGTTTAACGTGACGACATGCACAGAGCTGGAACCCGCTTTTCGTGCGTTTCAGGAACGCGTGTATCCTCTCACGCTTCTCGTCGTTGGCTCTCTCGATCTTGAGATCTCGCTGCTGTGCCGCCATATTAAGTCGTTTCCCAAAAATAGTCAGCAAATGATTTTTGCCGTGATCGAATCAACCTGTTCTTCATCCGAGATTCTGCAATCCCTGCTGAACGCCGGGGTTGATGACTATATCTGTCAGCCGTTTTCTCGAGAAGAGTTCACGGCGCGCCTGACAACGATCGAACGACAATTTTATCGTCTTTCTCAACTTCACACAACGATTCAGCATATAACTACAACTGAGCAACGTCGAAAACGGACTGAAGAAGCCCTTCGTGAAAGTATGGAAGGGGCTCTGAAAAAAAATTGGGAGTTCTTTGAAAACCTGAATAATTCCTTTGCCGATGCTATTATAACGGTTAAATTGCCTGAACATGTCATTGAGTATGCGAACAGAGCTGTGGAAGAAATCTTCGGCTATCTGGATGCTGAGTATCTCGGAAAAACGTTTCGGATGTTTTTCCCCGATCGAGACGGGTATCGCGAGTTTACCGAGACGTTGCGAGAGGCTACGAGGCAGGAGCACACGATACTCAGAGCCGAACATCGGCTGCAGCGAAAAAACGGCGAGTGCTTTACAGCAGAAATTACCACGACATTCCTTCGCGAGAATCTTGATTACATTCGGGCAATCAGCATCATTCGAGATATTACCGAGCGTAAACAGATGGAATCGGCACTTGAGCGCGAACGAGCATCACTCGCCCGGAAAGTTGACGAACGCACAGCGGAACTCCAGCGCGCGAATACGGAATTAGCCCGTGCTTCACGTCATAAAGATACTTTTCTCGCCCATATGAGCCATGAGCTGCGTACGCCTTTGAATGCGATTTTAGGATATGCAAAAATTTTAAAAAAATCTGTCAATTTAACTCCACTCCAACGCGAGGGCCTTGAAACAATTCATAGCAGTGGTGAACATTTACTCCAATTGATTAATGATATTTTAGACATTTCTAAAATTGAAGCCGGCCAGTTAGAGTTGAATGTCGAAGCGTGCCACTTACCGAAATGTCTTGAACATGTTGCCAATATGATGAAGGTGCGCGCAGAGCGTAAGGCGATTGCATTTCGGTATATCTACGATCCGAATCTCCCCGTTGGGATCTATACTGACGAAAAACGACTACGTGAAGTCCTGATTAATTTACTTGAAAACGCCATAAAGTTCACAGACCATGGAAGCGTCACACTCCGCGTGAGTAGAAAACCGTCGACAGGAAGCCGTCAGCAGAGGTCAGAGAGCAGAACGTTGCCAACCGCTGACGATCGACCGTCGATCGCTGACAGTCCTTTGCCAACAGTCGGGTTGTCTTTTGAGGTTGAAGATACGGGAATCGGAATTGCCGAAGCAGAGTTACAGAATATTTTCCTCCCCTTTCAACAAGTCAAAGAACCGCAATTTTCTCAGGAAGGGACGGGATTAGGCTTGACGATCAGTCAACAATTTGTCCATATGATGGGTGGGGAACTGACAGTGAAAAGTGTGTTAGAGCAGGGGAGTGTGTTTGGGTTTACCATCGAAGTGCCTGAAATGCCAAACTCTTCAAGTCCTGCTATCGTCAAACATCCTGAAGTTGTCGGGTATGAAGGCCCTCAGCGAACCGTTCTGGTGGTCGATGATGCTCATGAAAATCGGGCGATCCTGAAAACGATACTCCTTCCGCTGGGATTCGAGGTGCTTGAAGCAAGCAACGGACAAGAATGCCTCGACATGCTCCTCGTTCATCAGCCTGATGTCGTGCTGCTCGACTTGCTCATGCCAGTCATGGATGGGGTTGAAACGGTACGGCACATTCGAGCGGATTGTACGAACGATTCAACGAAAATCGTCGCGATTTCGGCCAGTGTCTTTGATGAGAAAAAACGAAAGATCCTGGATTCCGGGTGCGACTATTTTCTTAAAAAGCCCCTGGGAGAAGATACATTATTAAACTGTCTGCAAGACGCTCTGAAACTGGAATGGGTCCATCGGTATGACTGTGAACGCAAAGTTTCTGTTGACATTCCTCCACCATCTGTACTCATGCCAGACGTTGTATATCCACAACAAGAAATCGACGATTTATACTCGTTCGCCGTCTGTGGGAATATTACAAAAATTTTTCGACGATTGGACCATATCGAACAGAATGATGTCCGGTATCGACCATTTGTCAGTGAATTACGGGCACTCGCAAAGGGTTTTCAGGTAAAAAAGATCATCGCCTGTTTGAAAGCCTTGCAGCAGAAAGAATAGACAGAATCGAAAAGAAGAATCATCCCGCCACATCCACTCCTGAGAGGGGAAAACAGGGATCTTCTATTTTAGATTCTGCTGATAGTATGGAACATCCCGAACCTTCGGTTTTAATTATAGAAGATAACCCGTCGAATTTGAGCGTCTTGTTTAATTTGCTGAGTGAAGCTGGTTTTGAGGTCATGGTGTCGCCGGATGGAGACTATGCGCTTACGGCCGCTCAGGAAGGCCAGCCCGATGTCATTCTCCTGGATGTGATGTTATGTGGTATCGACGGTTTTGAAATCTGCCGGCGGTTAAAAGCGTCGGAAAAAACTCAGCATATTCCGATTATTTTCATGACAGCTCTGACCAGTACGGCTGATAAAGTGAAAGGTTTCGAACTGGGGGCTGTTGACTATATTACCAAACCTTTTGAACCTGAAGAAGTGCTGGTTCGTATCAAAACTCACCTGACCATTCAGCGTTTACAAGTCGCTTTCCAAATAAAGAATGATGAACTGTCCGCTTCCCTGGAGCGTGAACGTGAGTTGAATATGTTGAAATCGCGGTTTATTTCGATCGCCTCGCATGAATTCCGCACGCCACTTTCTTCGATTTTATTCTCGCAAAATATCTTGAAGCGATATAGCAAAAGAGTCCAGGACCCTGAGCTTCAAGCAGAGATGCAGGAGGAGTTTAACAGTATCAAAAAAGCCGTGCAAAAGATGACGACAACATTGGATGACGTGCTCATTCTTTCCAAATCGGAATCCGGCAGGCTGGCATGTAATCCAACACGATTTGACATTATCAGTATTTGCCGGAAATTGATCCAGCGCTTTCGGCTGATGGCGAAAAATCATCAGGTTGTCCTGCGAACAGAAATAGACGAATTGCATGTGTTTGCCGATCCGAAACTCATGGAAAATGTCCTTTCCAATTTGCTGTCAAATGCCATGAAGTATTCTCCGGCAGGAGGAACGATTCTCTGTGAGTTAACTCGAAGAGGGCGGCAGATGCTGTGTGCCATTCAAGACGAAGGAATTGGCATTGCAGAAGAGGATCTGGATTCTGTGTTCGAGCCGTTTTATCGGGGAAGTAATGCAAGTGAGCTTGAGGGAACCGGGTTAGGACTTTCGATCGTCAAGCAATTTATGGAATTACAGGGCGGGATGATTTGGGTGGAAAGTGAAATGGACAGAGGGACAACATTTATGGTAAGTCTACCCCTCAGCGGCTAGTGCATGATTTCGGAACAACGTATCTCGCAGAGCATACGGAGTGTCACAGAGCGTTTCTCGGTGTGCGTTGCGATCTCTGTGGGCGATATCGTTTTTTCTGAGGGCCCGCACATCGCGATCATGGCTCCGTCATATCTTTTTCTGCCTGTGACAGAGAGATGATAGCCGTGAACGCAGACCTTCCCTCGTGAGGTTACACTGGGACATGAACATGCCTGCAAGCATCAGTACGCACCCGATGATGCCTCGCAATGAGAGTAATTCATGAAGAATGAGCCAACCACTGATGGCAGCAAACACGGACTCCAGGCTTAAGATAATCGCCGCATGGGCGGCATGGGCATGACGTTGCGCAACAACTTGCAGCGTATAGGCCACCCCGACAGACAGCAGACCGCCATAGCAGATCGGCAAAAAGGCCCCGGTTAATCCCTGCCGTGTCACACGTTCCGTAAAAAATGCGGTGACAAGACTGAAAAGAGAGCAGGTTATACATTGCAGGAATGCGATTTTGAGGGTATCCATCCGTCTGGTCAGCCAGCCGATGAGCTGCACGTGGGCCGCCCAGAAAAAGGCTCCGATCAACACGAGCAGATCGCCGTGCGAGATGGTGAACTGCCCGGTCACACTGAGCAAATACATGCCGATCACGGCCAGACAGGCCCCAAGCCAGGTGCCGAGGCTGGTGTGTTGTTTCCACAGAAGCCCCAGAATCGGGACGATCACGACATACAGGCCGGTAATGAATCCGGCTTTGCCGGCTGTGGTATACACAATGCCGATTTGTTGCAGTGAGGCTCCCGTAAACAGCGCGCAGCCAGCCAGAAATCCTCCCCAAATCAGCGATTTTGTCTGCATGCTGGATGTCTCCTCAGCTTTTTTCCGGTTTATGAAAAGCAGAGGCAGAAGCGAAAGTCCTCCCAGCGCAAAACGAACACCGTTAAAGGTGAAGGGACCGACATGCTCCATCCCCATACGCTGTGCCACAAAGGCAACTCCCCAAATAACAGCGGTTAAAAGTAATAAGATATTGGCTCGTACCGTGTGCGTATTCATCATATCCTCATGCTCGTCGACAGGCTTTCGGTCTTTTGTGTAAATATGTCGGATATAGGTTTGCCTGTCATTCAAAACGTCAAGCAAAAAGCGGGAAAAGCTTCAAAAATATTTGTTTGAAACTTGACTTTTGAAGAAAGGCTCCTGGATGTGTATTGTAACAGGTCTCGTGCAAACGCTCAAAATGCCTGGCAGGTTGTGAACGATTCATGTTACGCAGAAGTTCCGTTTACCGCGTAGCGGTTGTGCTATTGCAGCGTATCGTCCCTCCCTTACCCATTCTCGTTTCCCCGGTGTGAAATGCCGGGGGGGCAAGACGGGAGGGGGACTGTGCTGCTCAAGGAGCCCCAGCAGGGCGATATATGTGTTGCGGCCCTGGGATGTGCTTTGGGGGGGCATAATGGAGACAACGCATGTTATTTCGTTTTTCTCTGTACGGATTTCTTAAAAATCAAAAATATTACGAACCATTTTTGATTCTGGCGTTCCTCGAAAAAGGATTCTCGTTTTTTCAAATTGGCATACTTGTCGGCGTGCGGGAAGTCTGTATGAACCTGTTTGAGATTCCCAGCGGCGCTCTTGCAGATATGTATGGCCGCCGGCATTCCATGATCGTGTCGATGCTGGCCTATATTGTCTCGTTTATCATATTTGCGACCAGTGCATCATTCGCTCTGTTATGTCTTGCGATGTTCTTTTTTGCCATCGGAGAAGCATTTCGAACCGGAACACACAAAGCCATGATCTTCGAATGGTTGCGAAAACAGCGGCGGTCGCATGAAAGAATCAGAATCTATGGCTACACCCGTTCGTGGTCGAAAACCGGTTCTGCCGTTTCCGTGGTTATCTCATCTGCCCTCGTGTTTTACAGCGGGCGATACAGCGATATTTTCTGGTTCTCTATTCCTCCTTATCTGCTGAATATTGTGAATTTCCTGAGTTATCCCGGCTATCTCGATGGACATCCGTCGCGAACATTTTCTCTCAAACAGACTGCTTTTACGCTCTGGAGCACATTACGCGAGTCTGGTCGTTCTCCGGTATTACGGCGGCTGTTTTTGGAAACTATCGGATTCGAAGGCAGCTATAAAATAAGCAAAGATTATCTGCAGCCAATTGTGGAGCAGGCCGCATTGAGTCTGCCATTACTACTGTGGCTGGGTGCGGAAAAGCGTTCTGCTGTCTTGATAGGTGTTGTCTATCTGCTTATGTCCCTGCTTTCGATTGTCGCTTCACGCAATGCTTACCATCTCTCTGAAAGAATGGGCGGAGAAAATAAAGCGGTGAACACGAGCTGGAAAATACATTTCATCCTATTTTTTGTGTTAATACCGGTATTAGGATTCCAGCTCGAACTATTGGCTATTCTCGTTTTTATCACCTTAGAGATGTTACAGAATGTATGGCGCCCGGTGCAGGTCACTCGTTTCGACAGGTATTCGGATGGCCGTAAAAGCGCCACGATTCTTTCGATCGATTCACAGGCAAAATCTCTGTTTACAATGCTGGCTGCGCCTGCGCTCGGACTCATAGTCGATCGGTTCGGCTTCTGGCCAATTGGAGTCCTGGGGGCTGGACTTGCGGCCTTTTCGCTCTTGTATTCAACTCGTATAGAATGAACAGTTAACACTTTCCCTGCTCCTCTCTGGAGCTGCAGGGCTGTTACGTTTTTCCAGCTTGGGAGGGAACCTGTCGTGACGCTCTGCTTCACACTGGGCGAAGCGGAGCGTCGCAGGCCCGCGGGTCCCACGCTCCGCCTGGAAACCAGAGCCGAATATCGTGAGAACGGAACGGTCCTGCTTCCAGGGAGGGGCGATGGGTGGGTAAAAGAGGTGCGCAGTAGTATGAAAATTTCACAATCCGGTTCTCCTGCATTGCTACTGATCAATCCCTGGATTTATGACTTTGCCGCCTACGATCTCTGGGTGAAACCCTTAGGCTTATTGTACCTTGCCGGATATCTGCGGCACCGTGGTTATCACATTAATCTGATTGATTGCCTGGATCGCTATCATCCCGGATTACCAAAATTTCAAGGGGGGCGAAGGCCAATCGTGAAGGAATTCGGGACTGGCAAATTTTTCAAACGGAAAGTGATAAAACCCGCAGCCCTGCAACAGGTTCCTTATCCGTACTGCTGCTATGGAATACCGGAAGAGATCTTCCTTGGACGGCTTCAGGAATGCCCGCGTCCTGAGGCCGTTCTGGTCACATCGATGATGACCTACTGGTACCCCGGCGCGTTTCGGGCGATCGAGTTGGTCAAACAGGAATGGCCGGATGTGCCCGTCATCCTCGGCGGCGTGTACGCCATGCTGTGTACAGAGCATGCGAAAGCCTGCTCCGGCGCTGATTATGTGCTGACAGAACGCAATCCGTCTCGTATTCTGCGAGTGTTGAATGAATTGATAGCGGGACAGACCGCCTTCACGCCTCCACAAGCCCTTCAGGAGGAGGCCGCCAAAAAACAGGCGGACTCCTCCGTTGACGAACTGTTTCAAGCGAAGCCCGCCTATGATCTCTACGATCATCTGGATTATGCTGTCATTCTCACCTCCCTCGGCTGCCCCTATCGTTGCACCTATTGCGCTTCGAGAAAACTATATCCCCAATTCTATCAACGGAAGCCTGAAGCGGTCTTCCAAGACATTTTGTCTCTATATGAAGAACGCAGTCTCCGGGATTTCGCATTTTATGACGATGCCTTACTCGTTCATTTTAACTCCCATTTGAAGCCTGTCCTGGAACAAGTGCTACAGCACAATCTTTCCTGTCGATTTCATACGCCAAACGGGCTGCATGCCAGATATATCGACAAGGACTGTGCGGAGTTGTTGTTCCAGGCCGGCTTTACGACCCTGCGTCTCAGCCTGGAAACCATTGATACAAATCGCCAAAAAACAACAGGCGGCAAGGTGACAAATGAAGAATTTGAACGCGCAATTGAAACCTTAAAACAGACAGGTTTTCAGGGGCATGCTCTTGGAGCTTATCTCTTTGTCGGGCTGCCGGGACAGGAGTTTGAAGAAGTCGAAGCCACTATCCGTTATGCCCACGATCTTGGCGTCCGTGTGAATTTATGCGAATACTCTCCCATTCCCGGAACCCAGGATTGGGCAGACCTCGCGCAGCAAGGTCTTGTCGATGCGCAAGACGATCCTTTACTTCACAATAATAGTGTCTATCTTTCGGCAAAAGGCTTGTGTGACTCCGACGACATTCAGCGTTTAAAAAACATCGTGCGTCATCAAAATCGGCAGTTAAGGACCTGCAAGGATTGAGTGCCGAAGGGATTGTCAATCTTTTCTTATACTCGATGTTCAAAGTTTTTCGTTGGGATATACGAGAAAATATATTGTCGCAGACTGCCGAAACACACGCATTTTTTGCTTGACAGACTTCTGCCTCCTCATGATATTTATCTCAGCTGGGGGGGGATTTACCTCCATTTTTTTTGTTGTTACATAAACCATATATGATATATGGTATCTGGCCGTGTTGGTGTCATCTAAAATTCTGTTTCAATAACGGAGGATTCTTGTTATGAAAAAAAATGTGCGTATTGCTGCTCTGGTAGTGTTGTGTGCTGTGGTGGTATCCGGAACGATGGTCAGTGCTGCAAATGCGGAATGGAAACCGGATAAACCGATTAAATTGATCGTCCCGTGGGGTGCTGGTGGCTCGACTGACCGGTCGGCGCGGACGACCGTTGGCGTGATTGAAGAAGCTCTGGGACAGAAAATCGTGGTCGTAAACCAGCCGGGCGCGTCCGGAACTGTCGGAACAAAAGGCTGCCTCGATGCGCCACGCGACGGCTATACCTGGACTGCCGGCGCTGCTAAAGATCTTGGGAACTATAAGATTCAAGGTTTGCTGGACACCGTCATCGGAGACTGGCATCTCTTTTTGAATGTCGCTATGCCGCAGGTGGTGTCTGTGAATGTCGATACACCGTATCAAAACTTTGACGATCTGCTGCAAGCTTTCAAAGATAATCCCGGAAAGATTGCTGTTGCCTCCGCCGGAATTAACTCTTCCGGTCATACCGCAATCGAACAGATTAAAAAGTATACTGGCATCGATTATAAACATGTGACGTATGATGGTGGAAATCCTGCTGTGATTGCTACTGTCGCCGGTGAAACAGACGTCGTGACTCAGCTTTCGGTTGAGGAAGTGGACATGCTGCGCGCCAAAAAACTAAGAGCCCTGGCCGTGCTCGCTCCTGAGCCGCTCGAACTCGAAGGCTATGGCACAATTCCTCCGATCACGAATTGGATTCCCGAATTCGAAACTGCCGCGATCTATTTCGGTCTTTTTGTGCCCAAAGGTGTGCCGGATGACGTGGTGAGCACGCTCGGCGCAATTTGGGATGACGTGGTCAAAAATTCTGCTGAGATGAAAGATTTTGCTGCGAAAAATGCCGTTGTCTTCGACTCAGCCTGGGGAGATGCCGCTCAGAAAAAAGCTTTCCCGATGATTCAGCTTGACGCCTGGTTGAAATTTGACTCCGGACAGGCCAAAATTTCTCCGGAAGACGTCGGAATCCCGCGTCCTGAATAATCTTCCTTTGCAGAGTCTCCCCACTGGAGGCTCTGCGTAATTTCTTAACCACAGAATACACAGAAAATCATGGAAGCAAAAAGACAGATAGAATTATTTATGTGTTCATCTTTCTAAACGACAAAGGCACAAAGGCGCACAGAAAGGCTGTGTCCTTTGTGCCTTTGTGGTAAAGAAAAATATCTGTAAATAATTTTATCCAAATACTGAACGTCGCATTAAAACCGACAGGACACCAGCAAGAATTGTTGTAGAAGCTTTTCTTTGCGGCTGTGCGGCTTTACACGGGAATGAAAAATGCCTGTCTCGCGAGTTTTTATTGTTCCGTGTATTCTGATAATCTTGTTATTCCTGTTATGAAAGAACATAATATGCCGAAAGCGGACTTTGTGACCTCCATCGTCCTTGTGCTTTTTGGAATCGCCGTATTTATCCTGTCCGTGAAAATGCCCAAAATGGAGGAACTCGGGGCAGATCCGTATTCAGCTCCCGGGATTGTGCCCGGTTTTTTGGGCGGCATTATCGCCTTCTTAGGCGTTGTGCTCTTCTGGCGATCTCTTCGTCAGGGAGGGGCTCGACTGGAACTGAGCGGAGAGAAGTGGGCTGCCTTTTTCCGCGATAATGCCTACCGGCGGGTGCTGCTGACGAGCTTGCTCGGAGTAATTTACGGCATCGGCTTGCTGGGACGGGTTCCCTATGTCCTGGCGACTTTTGTATATGTGCTTGTTTTCGTCGTGCTGTTCGAATATCGACAGGATATATCACTTCACGATCAGAAGAAAATGTTGTTCTGGGCCTGTATTCAAGCCGTATTCGTGAGCGGAATTATTGCTGGTGTCTTTCGTTATCTGTTTCTGGTCGATCTGCCGTAATTGCTGAAAGTTTATATAAACGGGATTCTCAGGAGAGCTGAGCGGTGAGTCATCCTTTCAGACAAAAATTCTTGCTTATATAAAATTTCTGTAGTTGAAATTATGTTTGAAGGAATAGACATGTTCCTGGATGCGTTAGCAAGTTTTCTGCATCCGAAAATTATTTTTGATGTGTTGTGGAGTACACAGCTCGGCATTATTGTCGGTATGCTGCCTGGTTTGACGGCCACGATGGGTGTCGCCTTGATGACGACCTTGACCTTCAAAATGGCCGCCGATAATGCTGTCATGATCCTGGTGTGTATGTATATCGGCGCGATCTATGGTGGCAGCCGTAGCGCCATTCTCCTGAACATCCCCGGCACTCCTGCCAATGCAGCCACTGCGGTGGATGGACATCCGCTGGCGCGGCAAGGATTGGCCGGACGCGCGATCGGGATTGCCACCACAGGTTCATTTTTAGGATCTGTGATCGGGATGTTTATGCTGGCCTTTTTTACGCCGCTGATCGGAAATTTCGCCCTGAGCTTCAAATCGTTCGAGTTCTTTTGGCTGGCGATCTTCGGGATCGTGATCTGCGGCAATCTGACTTCGCCCAAAGATCCGCTAAAAGGCTGGATTGCCGGATTTGTCGGACTGTTTATCGCGATGATCGGCATGGAAGGTATTCATGCATATGTCCGTTTCTCATTTGGCAGTGTGGAACTCTCAGGAGGCATTGCGCTGCTGCCGGCGATGGTCGGAGCGTTTGGCTTTGCTGAAGTGATCACAGTCATGAAAAATATCGAATTCGAGGTTGTATCCAAAAAAATCGAACGGGTGATCCCGCGAGTTGCGGACATTGCGAAATATTGGAAGACGATCCTTCGTTCAGGAGTGGTCGGAACCTTTGTCGGGGCACTGCCCGGTGTCGGCGAAGACATTGCAGCCTGGGTATCGTATAATCTTGCCAAAAATTCGAGCAAAGAAGTCGACCAGTTTGGCAAAGGAAGTGTGGAAGGCTTGATCGCGGCAGAAACCGGCAATAATGCTTGTGTAGCCGGGGCGATGATTCCGGTTTTATCGTTAGCGGTTCCCGGCTCGGCTCCGGCAGCCGTACTGTTGGCGGCGATGTTTATTCATGGAGTGCGTCCGGGGCCATTAATCATGATCGAATCGCCGGAGTTTGTGTATCAAGTTGTGGCGATGGTCTTGTTCGCGACCTTTGCAATGTTCGTGCTCGGCCTGTCGATGGTCAAAACGATCGTTAAAGTGCTTCAAATCCCCCGTCAGAAATTAATGCCGGTGGTTTTTGTGTTATGTGTGATCGGTTCGTTTGCCATCCAGTCCAGACTCTTCGATATTCGAGTCATGATCGTGTTCGGCGTAATCGGCTACTTGATGCGTGAAATGGAATATCCGGTCGCTCCGATGATTCTCGGTATTATCCTGGGAGATATTCTCGATAAAAATTTGCGGAGGTCCCTGATTCTTTCCGATGGAAATTTGTTGCCATTTTTCACGCGCCCTCTCTGTTTTGTGATTTTCTTCATCACTCTGTTCACAATTCTCAGCAAAACTCGGTGGTTCAAACAACTGCTCTCGCGAATGAAATCAAAGCCTTCCGATGCATACTAGTTAAGTAAAAGGGCAGAATGATTGCGTGATATAATTTTAGACAATCCACAAAAACGCAAAGCACACAAAGATTTTTGGCTATTCTTTGTGTGCTTTGCGTTTTTGTGGTGAAAATACACGCTGTGACGAAAAAAAATATTTACAAAAATCCCCTGTTGCCTTTATCTTCATCCTTACGGCTATTTCATGCTTTTTGTTGAAGTGGAACGTTAACAAGCGGAGACAGCCCTGCAACAAGCGTATGATGGACTGGAGCAGCGTATTGAACAGCGCACGGCCATTGGCCCTGGTACAGGAAGAAGCCGAATTCGCTAATCTGGCAAATAGAGGATGAATAAAAAGGACTGATTCTGCATGACAACAGTTGGATGTATTAGTTTAGGGTGCCCCAAAAACCGCCTGGATTCAGAAATTATGCTGGGCTTGCTGGAGCAGGCAGGCTATACGATTGTGCCGGAAGACGAGGCGGACATTCTGCTCGTGAACACCTGCGGCTTCATTCAGGAAGCTAAAGAAGAAGCGATTCAAACCACGCTGGAAGCGGCTGAATATAAGGAACATGGCGCGTGTCGACTCTTAATAATGGCCGGGTGTTTTTCGCAGCGCTATGTCTATGATTTAGCCGGAGAACTGCCGGAGGTCGATTGTTTTATCGGACTCGATGATGTACCGAATATTGTCGAAATTTGCCGGCAACTGGAGCAGCAGCAGGCAAAGCGAATCGCCAGGCAGGTGGCGCGGGCGACGCCATCGACCTATTTATATGACCACACGCTCCCCCGATTTCGGTTCGGCCCGCGCCATACGGCGTATGTCAAAATTTCCGAAGGCTGCCGTTACCGCTGTTCCTTTTGCGCGATTCCTCTGATGCGAGGCCGTTTGCGAAGCCGCCCGATGGAATCGATCGTTGAAGAGGTCAACATGCTCGGCGACCAGGGAACGCAGGAGCTTGTCTTGATCGCCCAGGACACGACGTCGTATGGCAGTGAGAGGACGGGACAGTCGCAAATTGTCCCTCTGCTAAAGCGATTGGCCGGGCTCAATGCTGTACCCTGGATTCGACTGATGTACGCCTACCCAACAAATTTTGACAGAAATCTGATGCGCCTGATCGCTACGACAGATTCGATCTGTCGGTATATCGATTTGCCGTTACAGCATATCGATAATCGGATCCTAAAAGCGATGCGACGTAGCGTAACGGAGGCGCAAACCTGGAAACTACTTGAGCAATTACGCATAGAGATTCCGAATTTGACCTTGCGAACATCGTTGATTGTTGGCTTTCCGGGGGAAACTGACGAGGCGTTCCAAAAATTGGAGTGTTTTGTCCGCGAAGTTGAGTTCGACCGACTTGGCGTGTTTACCTATTCTCATGAAGAAGGTACGGCGGCTTATGAGCTGCCGGATCTTGTGCCTGCGGAGATTGCCGAGGAACGCCGACAGCGTTTGATGGCAATACAGGAAGAGATCGCTCTGAAAAAAAATCAGACACTGGTTGGAACCGTGCAAACCGTCCTGGTCGACGGTGTGTCCGAAGAGACTGAGTTGCTGCTGGAAGCCAGAACTGAGGGGCAGGCTCCAGATATTGACGGTGTCGTGTATATCAATGAAGGCAACACCGAGCACGGCGTTTTCGAACGTGTTTTGATCACCGAAGCGTTTTCCCATGATCTCGTCGGAAGAGTTCTTGAGAACGACGACGTAGAATCGCATATATTTTGATGACTCACATTCCAAAGACAGGAGCCATCAGGACCTTCCTGCATAAGTTTTCTGCATTCCATTGGTGACAGGATTGAGAAGCGCTGTCTGCTTCTGGAAACGTTGACGGAACCGTGCCAATGGTGAATGGTGAAGAGTATAAAATTTGCCAAAGAATGCTTGACAGAAAAGAAAAAACCTTACGTAAGTTGTTAAGGTGTAGAATTTTATACGCTTCGTTACCCGGAACGCAAAAAAAATACGATTTTTTGTTGAAATGTTTGTGTTTTTACGTTCTTGGTTTATTGTGTGATTGATTATTTGTTAGCGTGTCGTGATCGTGTTGTAAGGACCTTTAATCTTAAGCATGAGGAGTTTTGAGATGAAACAAACAAAAAGACTATTGACTGTTGTGATATGTGTGATGCTTGCCGGAATGTCTGGGATGGTTGCTGCTGTTCAGGCGCAGGCTCCGGAAGATAATGTGTTTGCTGTGATAAAAATCAGTAACCCGGAAGCATTGCTGCCGGAAATTGCCGGTCTTGTCGATAAATTTCAACCAGGGTTTGGAGGTATGGTGAACTCCATGATGGTTGGGAGTCAGGTGTTCAAAAACCCGGAATGGAAAGGCATGGATATGGCGGGTGGATATACCGCCGTTGTTTTGAATCCGATGATGTACATGCCAAATCCGGTCGGGATTATTGTGCCGCTGACGAATAAGGATGAATATATTGAGGCATTGTCCGAAACTTTGACAGGCGGTGAAGAGACTGATGGAGTGTATAATTTTATACAGCCGAACCAGAAAAGCTTGATGGTCGGAATTGCCGGAAATGCAGCGATTTTGACTGAAAGTCCGGAAGTTGTCGCGCAAGTTAAGGCTCTGGTTGAATCGAATAGTGCGGCTCTTTCAGACGTGCCGGTCGTCAAAGGACAAATTGCAGCGTCTATCGACCTTGAGAAAATTTTTACTGCTATGCAGCCAATGATTGATATGTTCAAACAGCAGGCCTTAGCGGGGATGGCTCAGGACGAGCAAATGCCGGGGGGAGTGGAAGAAATGTTGGAAGCAGAGATTAACATCTTGCTCGATATGTTTCAGCAAACGAAACAGGTTCAACTCGGTATTGGAATCGAACCTGAAGGCGTACGGCTCGCCAAGGCCGTTTTCCCCGTGGAAGACAGCGATCTGTCGGCGTTTATGGCAGCCCAGATGCCGAAGTCTTCAAATGTAATGGGAATGATCCCTGGTGATTCTGCGGTTTTGATGAGCGGATCGATCAATTTTACGCCGGAATTTAAGGAAGGCTATATGGGATTTCTGAAGGCCGCCGTGGGGGCCGGAGAAGTTTTTGATGAAGCAACATCCGAGAAAATTGAAGTATGGGTGGAAAAGGCGTTTGATGCCTTTGGCAGTGATTTGGCTGTCGGGATGTTGAGTCCGACATCAGATAGCATTGTTACAGAAGTGCTTTCGTTGAAAGATGCTGCAAAAGCGAAAGAACTGATGGCAGAGTATCCGGAAATTTTTGAGATGATGACCGGTCAAATGATGGATGAAGCGGTTGAAAAAATCGGTCTCGATATAAAAATGAGTCTTGCTGAGAGTGTAGAAACCAAAGGCGGCGAGATTCTGAGTTATGATTTTAATCTCGGCGCTGATGTGATTCCCGATCCAAATGGGCAGGAGGCATTTAAACAACTCTTGGGCGAAAAACTGTCGCTGCCGATCGGCTTTACCGACCAATATGCGATTGTCGGATTCGGTAAAGGCGGGCAGGCTCAGGTTGCGAGCATCATGGAAGTGCTCGATTCCGGAGCGAAAACTGCTGCCGCAGTTTCTCCGGCAGCATTTGGGTTGCCGGAAGAAAATAATCTGTTCATGTTTCTGTCGGTGCCGAAGATTTTAGCATGGGCCAAGGCAAAGAATGTACCTGGCCTCCCTCCGTTTGAAGTGAAAGAAGGCCCGGGGGTAGCGATGGCCGGTCGTTTTGTTGAATCCCATTTTGAAGGTGAACTCTATTTGCCTGTCGAAGAATTATTGATCCTGAAAGGGATCTCAGGGCAAGCGAAAGGAGCTGCTGCTCCTCCGGCTCAATAGGTCTTACAAAGAGATGAATCATCTTATGCCAAAAAGGTGTGTGATGAGTCTTGTACCGCGTAGTGGTTTCGGTCTTGTAGGAACACATAGACCACTACGCGATGAAAGGAACTCTGCGTAAATACAGTGAGGGTAAATTTGTCGCATAAGCGTCTGTGTTTGTGACGAAGGAAAACATGTTTTTAGCAAAAAAGACATCGTCCGTTTTGGGCGGTGTCTTTTTTTTGTTGGAGGCAGAGAGAAAATACACATTTAGGCTTGACATTATGGTACGAAAGCAACACACATTATAGCAGATGAAATAATGAAAACAGAGGGAATTTTTGAATATCTGAACATAAAAGGCTTAAAGTGATGGAGTTTTGGAGTCTTAGGGGGATAGGTGTCCTGGGTTTCATACATCCACTACTCCATGCTGTAACTCTATGTGGGATTATACGGATAAAGTGCGCGAGTATTTTTTGAACCCGCGCAATGTCGGGGCGATAGAAGATGCGACGGCTGTGGCTGAAGTGGGGTCGCTGGCGTGCGGTGATGCTTTGAAAATTTATTTAAAACTCGATGATGATGAAAAAATTATTGATGCCAAGTTCGAAACATTTGGCTGTGGCAGCGCAATTGCCTCATCGTCAGCCCTGACCGAAATGATTAAGGGCATGACTCTTGATGAAGCATCCAACATCAGCAACCAGGCGATTGCCGATTTCTTAGGTGGTCTGCCTGAGGAGAAAATGCACTGCTCGGTTATGGGGCGCGAAGCGTTGGAAAAGGCGATTGCAATCTATCGCGGCGAAGAATACGAAGACAATGAAGAAGATGAAGGTCGTATCGTGTGCAAGTGTTTTGGCGTTACAGATGAAAAAATAAAACGCGTGATTAAAGAGAACCATTTGACGACGATCGAGCAGGTGACCCACTATACGAAAGCTGGTGGAGGCTGTACGGCCTGTCACGCGGAAATCGAAGATTTAATTGCCGAGATTCTGGAAGATAAAAAACGTGAAGCAGCACGAGCTGAGAAAAAAGTACAACGAAAACGCCTGACGAATATTCAGAAAATTACCATGATCCAGGAAGTTCTGGAAAATGAAATCCGGCCTGAATTGCAAAAAGATGGCGGTGATATCGAGTTGGTCGATATTGACGGCGCAAACGTGATTGTCGCGTTACGAGGGCAATGTGTCGGATGCCCCGGTTCCGAATATACCCTCAAACTGGGTGTCCAGGAAAAATTACGCGAGTTGGTTTCGCCGGAACTCGTCGTCGTGCAGGAAGAAGATCAGGAGATTACCGCCTTCTGAATCCTTTTCACAAAACGCTGTTTTGGGTCATATTTTTTCGTCTTCCCGAAGCAGCGTTTTCTCCCCTTATATCATCCCCTCTTCGAAACGACCATTGATACCAGCATGAATCGGCAGTGTCAAAGCACAGCGTTGACCGCGAAAGCTCTGCTCTCGCACTTCTGTGTTTTTTTTCTTGATGATATGTCTCAGCTATCCATCTGTGTAACGATTGGTACACAAAGCAATAAACCTCTCATAAAGAATATCTTGCAATATATATATCTTTTCTCTTGACAGAAATTGAAATTTTCTACTATCCTTTTACTGTAACGTATTGATTCTTATATGGTTATATCGGTTATTGTGAGATGGTTACTGTTGTTTCTTTTTGAGCTTTTATTGTGATGATTCTAGTAACGTATAATGATAATTGTTAACTTTTTTACAACTCTGCGAATATATTTAAACAGCAAACAGCTTCGCATTCAAGCCGATGAAATGAGTGTACAAGAATTGTTGCGTTACTGTGAGACCAAGTTATCAAGGCCTTTTTTTTATAAACTGGTTGACAACGATGGCTCAATCCGTCCCGGAGCGATGATTCTGGTCAACGGCCAGAACATTCTCCATCTACACGAGTTACAAACGATTGTCAGAAACGGAGCCAGCGTGGCGCTCTTCCCGCCGGGCGGAGGAGGATAAAAAGTCAGGCAGCCTCTCAAAACTTTAGCAATACAAGGCGTTTTCATACTCTGTTTGTATGTTGTATCCATCGCGTAAGAAGCATTTCATAAACGAGATCTTTCTGATGAAGGAGGAAAACATTATGAACAATGTTTTATTATTGCAGCCTGAATACTGCATCGACTGTCAATCGTGCCGTCTTGCCTGTTCGTTAAAGCATGACGGATCATTCCGGCCATCGAAATCACGAATCGAGGTCTTGACATCTCCCTTGAAATTTTCGGTGCCTCTTACCTGTCTTCAGTGTGAGGATCCGGCCTGCGCGGCTGTCTGCGTTGTCAATGCTCTGACCAAAAATGAAGCCACCGGAGTGGTTGAGTATGACAAAGATAAATGTATCGGATGCCGGATGTGCATTTCCGCCTGCCCCTTTGGTAATATTTCCTACGATCGAGAGACCAGGGAAGTGTTGAAATGCGATGTGTGTGACGGTGAACCGGAATGCGCGGCGTTTTGCCCGACCGATGCAATTCAGTGGGTGCGTGCCGATCTCGAAAGCCTGGCTCGTAAAAAAGCGATGTCCGAACGTTTCGAACAAGTATTTTCAAAGGAGGGCTGAGTTATGTACGGATGGATTGGAAAAGTTTTACGTGTCAACTTAACGGAAGGAACTGTGAAGATCGAGAAACTGAATGAAGGCTGGGCGAAAGATTATATCGGGGCCAGAGGGCTTGGCAGCCGGTATTTTGTTGAAGAAGTCAGCCCACAGGTCGATCCCCTGAGTCCCGATAATAAACTGATTTTTGCGACAGGCCCGACAACCGGCACGCTTGGCACATCAACGGGCCGCTACAATATTGTCACCAAAGGCCCGCTGACCGGAACTATTGCCGCTTCGAATTCCGGAGGATTTTTCGGACCGGAGATAAAATTTGCCGGATTTGACGTGATCATCTTTGAAGGAACTTCTGAAAAGCCCGTATACTTGTATGTCGAAGACGGACAGGCGGAATTGCGCGATGCCTCTCATCTCTGGGGGAAAATGACGAGTGAAACCACAGATCTGCTGCTTGATGAAACGGTTCCAATCGCCAAAGTGGCCTGTATCGGTCCGGCTGGGGAACATCTGGCAAAACTCGCGAATGTGATGTGCGATAAAGAACGCGCTGCCGGCCGGAGCGGCGTCGGAGCCGTTATGGGGTCGAAAAAACTCAAAGCGGTTGTCGTGTTAGGCACAGGCGGTGTTAAACCGGCTGACCCGCAAAAAGCGCGCGATGTCGCGATGCGGATTAGGAAACAATTGCTCGCCGATCCGGTTGCGGGTGAAGGTTTACCGACCCTGGGCACGCCTATTCTGGTCAATGTGATGAACCAGAGCGGCGGATTGCCGACACGCAACTTTCAGGAAGCTGTGTTTGAAGGTGCTGAAGCAATTAGCGGCGAATCATTACGGGAAAAATATTTGGTCAAAAATAAAGCCTGTTTCGGGTGCACGATCGCCTGTGGCCGCGTCACGAAAATCACGAGTGAGAAATTCGCGGGCTTCGGCGAAGGGCCGGAATATGAAACTATCTGGTCCTATGGTTCACAATGCGGCGTCGATAATCTGGAAGCCATTTCAAAAGCTAATTTCCTGTGTAATGAATATGGACTCGATACCATTTCGATGGGCTCGACAGTCGGTTGTGCGATGGAATTATATGAAAAGGGTCTTCTCCCCAAAGAGGATGCTGGTGGGATCGATCTGACCTTTGGTAACGCTGATGCCGTCGTCCAATTGACGGACATGGCCGGAAAAGGAGAAGGACTCGGGAAACAGGCCGCAGACGGCTCCTTCCGGCTGGCGGAAAGCTACGGTCATTCGGAGCTGTCGATGTCAGTCAAAAAGCAGGAGATGCCGGCTTACGATCCACGTGCTGTCCAGGGCATGGGCCTGGAGTACGCCACTTCAAACCGCGGTGGATGTCATGTGCGTGGCTACCTCATTTCGCCTGAAATTCTGGGCGTGCCGCAAAAACTTGATCCGCAGGAAATCAAAGAGAAGGATGGCTGGCTCAAAATTTTTCAGGATCTGACAGCAGCCGTTGATTCAGCTGGAATCTGCTTGTTCACAACCTTCGGCATGGGGGGGAAGGAAGTCGCGGAACAATTAGCTGCGATTACCGGTGTCGATTATACAGAAGAAACTCTTCTCGAATGCGGCGATAGGATTTACAATTTGGAACGGCTCTTTAATATGCGGGCCGGACTGTCGAAAAACGATGATACGCTGCCACCACGCCTCTTGAAATCTCCAATTCCTGAAGGCCCGATGAAAGGGAAAGTCAGCCGTCTGCCGGAAATGCTGCCGGCCTATTATAAGACGCGAGGTTGGGATGAAAACGGTCTGCCGACAGATGAGAAATTGAAGGAACTCGGTTTAGATTCGATTACATTTGTTGAATAAATCATCCCACACGAAAACATCAGGGTGGACGTCGCCATAAAGACGAGGCCCGCCCTTTTTTGTTTTTAAACCTTATGGATACGACTCTTGCGTCATATAAAGGCGAGCGTTCGGCGGTCATTCAGGCTCTCCAGGACACACAACGAGCGGAGGGCTATATCTCGCAGGAACGCTTGAAGTTTATCAGTCAGCACGTGGGCGTGCCCTATTCGTACGTCTATGCGATCGCCACATTCTACAAATCCTTTTCACTCACCGAACGGGGGAAATTTATTCTCAAGGTATGTGACGGAACGGCCTGCCACTTGCAATCCTCAGAAGATCTCATCGATGAAATCCAGCAGTATCTTGGTATTGGGGTCGGAGAAACCACTGACGATCGACTTTTTAGCCTCGAACAGGTGAATTGCCTGGGGGCCTGCACGATGGCGCCGGTCGTTGCCGTTAACGACACCTTGCACGGCAATCTCAGTCGAAAAAAACTCCGAACCTTGCTCGACTCTCTCAGTGAAACAAACGGCCAGAAACAGGAGGGATCATGAAAACGATATTGTTAGTATGTGGAGATATCGGCTGCTCCGGTTATGGAAGTCAGGCCATTTTCGAGCGTTTTCAGGAACTACAGGAGGATTGGTTCGAGATTCGGCTGACGGGCTGCCAGGGATTCTGTGCGGTTGGACCGGTGTTGGAAGTCAGACCCGGCAATATCTTTTATCAGCATGTGCAGGTGGAAGATGTTGAGGAGATTCTCGAAGCCTCGAAAAAGGGTCGTATTGTGTCTCGCCTGCTCTATCGAGACCCGGAGACCAAACAGCCGGTACAAAGAGTCAGTGACGTTCCCTTTTATCGCAAGCAAAAGAAAATTGTCTTGCGCACGAACGGCCAGGTCGCGCCGGACAACATCACGCATTATCTCGAATTCGGAGGTTATGAAGCCTGGAAGAAGGCTCTCACCATGTCGCCGGAGAGCCTGGTCGAACTTGTCGAACGCTCGGGGCTGCGCGGCAGAGGCGGCGGCGGATTTGCGACCGGACGTAAATGGCGCAGTGTGTTTAAGACTCAGGCCGATCAGAAATACATTATTTGTAATGGCGATGAAGGCGATCCGGGCGCGTTTATGGATCGCAGCCTGATGCAGGGCACGCCACATGCTATTTTGGAAGGCATTATGATCGGCGCATACGCGATCGGAGCCAACCAGGGCTATATTTATGTCCGTGATGAATATCCGATGGCGGTCAAGAATTTGCAGCACGCCCTAGAAGATGCGCGGAAACTTGGATTTTTGGGTACAAATATTCTCGATTTGGGCTTTGACTTCGATATTACAATCAAGCGCGGCGCAGGAGCCTTTGTCTGTGGCGAATCATCAGCCTTAATGCGCTCGATCGAAGGCAAGATCGGTGAACCGAACGAAAAATACATTCATGCCTCGGAACACGGATTGTGGGGAAAACCCACGGTATTGAACAACGTCGAGACCTTTGCCAATATCCCCTATATTATTTTAGAGGGCGCTGAAGCTTTTCGCCAACTGGGAACCAAGGGGTCGCCAGGCACCAAAGTGTTCTGCCTGGTCGGAAAAATTCAAAATGCCGGATTGATCGAAGTCGAAATGGGGACGACACTACGCGAGATCATCTTTAATATCGGCGGCGGGATCCCGAGGAAGCGTTCATTCAAGGCTGTGCAAACTGGAGGACCGTCAGGTGGCTGTATCCCCGCAGACTATCTGGACACGCCGATCGATTTCGACTCGTTGAACGAACTTGGTTCGATGATGGGCTCCGGCGGCATGATCATCATGGACAATTGTGATTGCATGGTCGAAGTCGCCCGGTATTTCACGAAATTCCTGATCGAGGAATCGTGCGGGAGATGTACCCCTTGTCGTGAAGGGCTGGTCCAGGTCTTCCACATCCTTGAGAAGATTACTCATGGTTCCGGCGCTATCGAAGACATCGCTCGCCTCGAAGAGTTGGGAGAGTATATCGCTTCGAGTTCGTTGTGCGGACTTGGTAAAAGTGCTCCGAATCCATTATTGAGCACAATTCGGTATTTTCGAGACGAGTATCTGGAGCATATTCAGCATACCCGCTGTCCGGCCGGAGTTTGCAAAGCTTTGACAACCTTTACGATCGATCGGAATGCTTGCGTTGATTGCGGAGCGTGTTTCCGGGTCTGCCCCGTAAACGCTATTTCACAAGATGGAGGTCATCACATTCTTCAGGAAACGTGTATCCGTTGTGGAGAGTGTCAGACTACCTGCCATTTCAACGCCATTCGCTGCTAATCGCGTTGCGGGTTACGGGTTGCGGGTTGAAAGATCTGTACCCCGTGTACCCTGCAACTCCTAAAAGATGATGATAGCAATCTACATTAACGAGCAGAAGTACGAAGTTGAACGTGATTCGCGGCTCCTGGATGTCTGTACGCAGTATGGTATTGCTATTCCTACCCTGTGCGCCCATGAAGCCTTGCCGGGATTTGCGGGCTGCCGGCTATGTGTGGTCGAGCTGCGTAAGGGAGATTGGTCGAAACTTGTGACGGCCTGTGAATATCCAGTCCGCCGAACAGAGTCGTTTTATACGCACTCCGAAATGGTTCTCAAAAGTCGGAGAAAGACGGCTCAATTGCTGATTGCCAGAGCGCCCGAGGCCAAAGAGACCGTAGAGACGATCCTCGGCGAGCCAGTCAAATCAACGTTTGATCCACTAGATAATGTGTTTAATTCGAAATGCGTCCTCTGCGGGCTTTGTTATCGTGTATGCCATGCTCAGGGAACCGCCGCCATTTATGCTGTGGGACGCGGTGCGGAGAAGGTTGTCGAAACACCGTATAAAGAGGCCAATGCAGACTGTATTGGCTGCGGATCGTGTGCCGCTGTGTGTCCGACCGGTGCGATTCGTCTTGTCGAACCGGGGGGAAAACGGGCCATCTGGCGGCATTTGTTCGAACTGCTGCCCTGTCCGGAGTGCGGTGCGCGTCATACGACACAGCGTATGCTCGAGTATACAAAGAAGAAAACAGGGCTGCCAGAGCATGAATTGCTTCTTTGCCCGATCTGCCGCAAAAAACAGATGCATCACGGCCTGTTGACCGGCGTCAGCCATGAAAGCCTGGCTGTTGAATGTCATTAGGCGAGTCTCTCGTCGGCTCTCGTCGGATAGGTCCGACGAGAGTCGACAAAAAAACATGATCGACGCTGAAAAAGTATTTTCACGAAATCTGCTATTCTGGGGCCGGGACAAACAGCAGGCACTGGCGGAAGCTCGTGTGCTGGTGGCCGGAGTCGGTGGCCTGGGATGTACAGTAGCCCACATTCTCGTCAGAGCTGGAGTCGGAGAACTGATTCTGTTAGACAATGGTATTATCGATGAGCCGGATTTAAATCGGCAGGTGCTATATAGCGAAAAGGATCTCGGAAGAGCAAAAGTTGAAATTGCTGCAGAAAAACTGTCGGCTATCCACGGACATTCGATTCTCATTCCGATCCAAAAAACTCTCGAAGATGATGCCGAACTCTTTACGGAGCTTCTGGGCTATCGTTTTCACGGTATTGCTGACTGTCTCGACACCTTCAGCAGCAGGTTCGTGCTGGAAAAGCTGCTGCCTGAAGGCAGTTTTCTGGTGAATGCCGGCGTTCAGGACGATTATGGACAGATTACGACTATCAAGAAAACGATAACGCCCTCATTGCAGGACCTTTACGCCCATATCAACGATCCTGTTTCTCCGGTTCCGGTCTGTCCGCAAGTGGTCTCGTGCATCGCAACTCTTCAGGCTCACGAAGTGATAAACAATCTCTGGGGAACCCCACAGTTACTCAACACATTCCTGATCATCGAACTTGCAGATTTTACATTCTCCAAGATTCAACTCAACGGAAGACATCAGCGACGGGCAGCCAGCAGGTTGTGATGGCCGTAACTCGCAACTCATCACCTGTGACCCGTAACCCGCGACTCAGCGCTTGAGATCGATGGTGAGTCGGTGAAGTTCTAAGTGTGCTTCCTGAATGAGTCCTTGATAGACCTCTTCCAGGTCGTCGGGATAGTTATAATCTTCATAATAGATCACTTCGATGATGCCAGCCTGGATTGACTCTTTGACGCAGCCGAAACAGGGTCGCAGCGTACTATACAGCACGCATCCGTCAGTCGATATACCGTTGCGCGCTGCCAAAACAATCGCATTCTGCTCGGCATGCACACAGATACAGGTGTCATACGCCTGGCCGGAAAGGACATCGGGAGTGTTACACCGCACACAGCCTCCTTCGAAGCAATTTTTCACCCCCAGAGGCGTTCCGTTATAGCCGGTGCTGATAATTCGTCGGTCACGTACCAACACGGCCCCGATCTGGCGGCGGCAGCAGTTCGAGCGTCTGGCTGTTTCGTAGGCAATATTCATAAAATACTCATCCCAACTTGGTCGATTCATATTCCCTCCTGGTTATGGATGGTTTTTCTTCATGTGTGAGCCGCAAAAAACGGAGTGGCAAAGAAATTTTTTATGTCCCTTGTGACTCCGTAATAAATTGAGTGGTATCATTTTGTCGAGGATATTTATGAGATATTGTAAACTTCGACTCGTTCTGCTGAGCTATGGCAGCCCTATCGTAGTTTCGCCTCCACTTGCCCCAGGACCGTTGTTGTCATATCCCGGGCCTCCTGCTGAATTCGGAGAACGTCATTTTCGATTTGTGTTGCGAATTCAGCATCTTTGATAGAATTGAGGTTAATCTTGACGTTAAGCGCTGCGCCGGCAATCGCAGCATTAGCCATATGTACGGCGCAGGCCAAATCGGTCATGGCATTAGGGTTCCCTTTCTCGACAAGAGTCGCAGTTACTTTAAGGATTTCCAACGCATTTTGCATGATGTCGAGCGGAGATTCGGTCGCCCTTTTGAAAGCATTCTGGATAGCCGTGCTTCGTAAGTTCTTTTCTTCGTCTGTCGTTTTGGGCAGTTTAAAGGCCGCCATAACCGCATCGAAGGCTTGACTGTCTTCGACAATCAGTTCTTGTAAGCGCAGCCGAATTTCCTGGGCGCGATTTCGAATGACGCTGAGTTCTTCGGCGACATCCTGATATTTTTTCTTCCCCACAGTAACGTTACAGAGCATACCGGCCAATGCTCCGGCCAATGCTCCGGACAGGGCCGCAGCACTTCCGCCGCCAGGGGTCGGATCGTCTGAATCCAACGCCTTCAGGAAGGGCGAAAGTTGTTCGACCTTTTCACGCAGGTCGGTTTTTTCTTGCGGGGCCTCGGTCATCTTTTGCGCAATGCTGTTTTCCAGAATCTGCGAGGAGTTGAAATCCGTGAGTTTAAGGAATTTTGCAGCGGTGTCCGTCAGCGCGTCGCGGGGAACAAAACCGATCAGCTCGCTTTCTGATACGGAGACTCCGGCTTCTGCGGCTTGTTGCTGAATCGCTGAAAACACTGTAGATAAAGAGGTCACGGTATAATTCGTCATATTCATCGATACTTGTACGCAATTCTTTTCTTTCAGTTCGAAGCCCATGGCCTTAACACTGGGGAATCCTCCGCTGGATTCTCGAATGTTTTTGCCAATAGCTTTGGCCAGTGCGAGATCCTGCGAGTCGAGGTTGACATTGTACGCGATCAGGAAAAATCGCGCGCCGATGGCTGTGGCTCCGGCTGTGGGATGAATGTGATCTGGTCCGTAATCGGGTTCTTTCTTCGGATTGACGCCGATCTGATCCCGCAATCCTTCGAATTGCCCTTTTCTGACCTTTGCCAGATTTTTGCGTTCCGGCCGCGTAGCGGCATCTTCATACAGGAATACCGGAATTTGAAGCTCGTCACCGACGCGCTGTCCCAGCTCCTGCGCTAAACGAATACACTCTTCGACCGTCACATTTTCAATCGGAATAAACGGCACAACGTCAGTGGCTCCCATTCTGGGATGTTCTCCTGTATGGTTCGTCAGGTCGATCAGCTCCGATGCCTTTTTTATCATTCTGAACACCGTCCCTTTGACGGCTTCCGGCTCCCCGGCAAGGGTAATCACGGCCCGGTTATGATCAGCGTCCATTTCTTTTCCCAATAAAAAAACATCTGACGATGTTTGGACCTCTTCAACAATCGCCTCAATAACTTCCGGGCGTCGTCCTTCACTGAAATTCGGCACACATTCGACAATTTTTTTCATACGAGAGACCTCCCCCCCTGTTTTTTTGATTTGTTCCCCATTATGTCTAAAACATTTCTCCGGTTGTGTCGGGCATGAGGCACGAATTCCCGAAAGAACTCAGAAAAACTGGATTACCGAGTTACACGATTCACTAGCAGAATCAGGAGAATTATGCAAGAAATAGTTCCGGATAAAGCTGAATTAACGATTCAGGATCTTGTCTCGGTTGCCAGACAAGGCACTCAGGTTGGGCTCTCATTCAAGGCCAAGGAGCGTATTTGCCGGTCGAGGGAATTGATGGCTAAATGGGTGCATGAAAATAAAGTCATTTATGGCATTACCACCGGATTTGGTGCGATGTGTAATGTGACGATTTCAGAGGACGATACCCGCCAGATTCAGGAAAATATCCTGATGAGTCATGCCGCCGGTGTTGGCAAGCTGCTGTGCCTGAGGAAGCAGAGACGGCGCCTTATAAAAATTTATCGAATGACTAGAAGACGAGCGATTTTCAGGACATTATTGTTGGGTTGCAAAACCGCCTGAAGTTGATGAAGGAGCGCTTTGGCGTGGAACACGAGGCACACTGTCAAAAGAATGACATGAACAGCTTGTGCCAATTTAAAAAAAGAGAGTGGTTAAAGTCGGACTTTAACCACTCGGTTCATTATCACATCATACGCCTGGAACGAAATGCAACCGAGCGCATGATTCGCAATCATCACAGAGAACGTTCTGTCGTGCTTATTTCACTCGGCCTTCGCGCCATGCCTGAAGCAGACTGTCATAATCCACGGTTTCTCCCTGCGGCTTCTCGTTCTCGAGTTTTGCTTTCGGAGAACCCGGTTGACTCAGCCAGTAAGCTTCGTCCTTTTCTTCGTTCAGTGTTGGCCCGCATTCGGTCTGGGTTTTTGAACGTTCGATACGCTGCAGAACCCGATCCATCTCACGGGCGAGATTGTTCATCGCTTCCTGTGGGGTCACTTCACCGGAGATTGCCTCGCCGATATTCTGCCACCACAATTGGGCCAATTTCGGATAATCCGGCACATTGGTTCCGGTTGGCGTCCAGGCAACACGCGCCGGGCTGCGGTAGAACTCTACTAATCCACCAAGGTCTGGCGCGCGTTTGGTGAATGATTCGTCTCTGATGTCACTGTCACGAATCGGCGTCAAGCCGACATGTGCCTTTTTCAGAGATGTTGTTTTGGCCACACAGAACTGCGCAAACAGCCAAGCAGCCTTGCGACGTTCCAGTGGTGTGCTTTTCATCAATGTCCAGGAACCGCAATCCTGATAACCCAGTTTCATGCCTTCTTCCCAATACGGCCCGTGCGGTGAGGGCGCC
>PDWJ01000914.1_pt1 | contig 39563 bp, 28 predicted proteins | sample 1430881 | NCBI WGS metagenome assembly PDWJ01 (sample SAMN01162460, study PRJNA174530) | Oral metagenome, whole genome shotgun sequencing project. | biome: Marine environment; feature: Marine mammal; material: Swab sample of the gingival sulcus; isolation source: swab sample of gingival sulcus...
TTTTCGTTCCCTTCGAGAGCCTCAGGGTACTCTCTTTTCTATGGATATTTATACTTATTACATTAAATATTAGTTAAATGCTTATGTCGAACTCAGGTTAAACATAAATAACTATGGTAAAAGTATGGGAGAGATAACTCTCTTGCAAAGTATAGAACATCTATTTCCCCTTAAATAATAAGGGGAAGTAGATATTTCCAGACTGCCTGCCAACTTCGTATTGCTTCGTCATCAATTTTTTCTGCAATGGATCACCTAGTAGTTCTAGGCTATGGATCGCATAAAAAATCAATTCCTTGTACTACTCGTTTTTAGACAGTCTGACTTTTTAAGGCAACCTATCTAAAAGCGACCTAGATATATTCCCCTATATCTTTAACCAGATAAACATTATTAGGCATTTTGTCTGTTGTTATATATCCGGGTTCACTCTTTATTAAAGCAGGAATACGAGCTACTAAATTAGCACAGGTCAGCTCTACAGTTGCAGGACGATTGACATTTATAGTTGTAGTAGGTTCTCCATAGAAAGTCCAATCATTCCTGTCAAACTCTTCAGGGGAGTAAACATTACCAATACACTCTGTTTCAATCGTAATACCTTCCTCTGTTTCAGTTGTTACAATTGCAGACATACCTGTAGGTTCTCCGGCTTTAATTGTCATACCCAAGGTAGAACTTTCAAGATCCTTATCGCAAAAGATAGGAACACATTTTTGTACCTGTGAAATAGGTGTAAGTCCCATCCTTTCACAAAGCCAACCGTTTTGATTCCACATATAGCTTGGAACATACTCTCCACTTTCAACAAGTTTTTTCTGCTCCTCTGAGCTACAATTGTTGTAACGACCAATGAGCTCATTAAACTCCTCTTTGCTTAATCCTGCACCATGACCCTTTGCTAAGGCGATTCCATAATCCTCTACATTATAACTACTTACACCTTTGATTTTTGTTATTTTATGCATTGATCCTGCGAGAACATCAATTAAAACACCCCAGTACATATCCGGGTATCCACTTCCCGCTAAAGTTATTCCGTTTTTCTTTGCAAGATCATCTAACTCCTTGCACAAGGCGGGATTTGAGTTCCATGGATAAAGGGACTCTTCACAAGTCGAAATTGCATTTACTCCGCAGATAGCACAGGTTTTAAACGCTTCTTTTATATCCTCCAAAGTACTCATAGTTGCAACAACACACACATCCGGTTTTTCAGCTTTCAAAATCTTTTCGGCATCTTTGGCATTGCTAATATTGATGCCCAATTTCTCTTTCTCACAATACTCCCCAATATCCATGCCTATTACATCCGGATTATTGTCAAAGGCAGCAACTACTTCGGCACCTTTTTCCAGTAAGTATCGGATTAAATACTTACCCATTTTACCACAACCATACTGGACAGCCTTTAATTTCTTTTTCATATTTTACCTCCGTAAAATTATATATACTCAATCCACCCGTTTGGTGTATTATAGGATCTATTGAAAAAAGATAAAGTTTAGATTATTGAATAATTTGTAGTAATTTCTTAAATCCTTCCCAATAGTTAGGTAAATAATTATCAATTGCCAAAATAGAACAGAAGGTTCATCTTTCAAAAGATAGTTTACTTTGTCATAAGTTTGAAGTTTTTCATCATTAGAAGTAAACCCTATTTAGGAATACACTTTTAACTCAAACTCAATGTAGATACTGTTTTTATCTAAATTAATTGAGCTGAAATTACAGTGCAAAAGTTGGATACTATATTCATAGTAAATAGTTTTTGGATCTGTGTCAAGTTTTTTATGATGTAATAATTAGGGGTCTACTTTTAGAGATAATAAGGTAATAAGTTATTATAGAGGTAATTTGAGGAATAGATCTCATAATTAGGATAAAAATCTTTGTTAACACTATCTTAAATACTAGATTTTTTGACTAAATAAAAATCAATAGTTTTATCTATGGTTTTACAATAATCTCAATACAATTTTTGATTTAAAAAACCTCTGTATAAACTGTTCATTTTTAGCTCTTAAATCGTCCTATTTTTTCACTTGAAATGGATTATATTCTACCATTAATTATACTTCGGAATAAATAAACGGAGGGAACTATGTGGAATAGGATGAATGGGTCCATGATGTTTAGTCAAATGATGTTTGGACTATCCTTTTATGGGGTTATGATTATACTAACCCGTTTTTTCTTAGAGAAGCTAAATTATAGCGAAGCTAATACGATGATGGTTGTGGGTGCTTTTTCGGCAATTGGACCTTTGTTTGCCATTGCTGGTGGTGTTATTGCTGATAAGTTTCTAGGTTCATATCGCTCCTTAACTATCTCGTTTATTACTTTTGCTATTGGATACGGTTTGTTGGTTTGGGGTGGATCGCAAGTGAGTGTACCTATTAGTTTAATCGGTATTGCTTTAGCCAGTTATGCTAGAGGATTAATGGGTCCTTCATACCCTAACTTATTTAAGGCTACTTTTGATTCTCAGGAGGATTTTGAGAATGGTTATCCGGTCAACTACTCGGTTAATAATGTGGGTGCATTAATTGGTCAATATTTTTTCCCATTACTCGTACTATACATTGGTTTTAGCGGTAGTTTTACACTCTCTATGATTCTAGCAGCCTTGGCAGTTGTTGCTATGCTATCTATTCATAAGCCTTTAGTTGCACGAGCTCAGGATATTGATAAAGAACCGGTAAGTAGTAAAAATTGGATCAGTTTTACAGTTGCAAGTGTTGTTTTGGTAGCATTTGTATTCTTTATGTTCTCCAACATGGAAGTGGGGAAATATATTGTTTATGCTATTGGAGGTGGATCACTTTTATACTTTGCTTTCATGATGTTAAAAGAGAATCATTCTCGTAAATTAAGAATGGGAACAATCTTAATTATGGTCTTATTGACAACCGTATTCCATATTTACTACGGTCAGATGATGACATCAATGACAATTGTGGCAATCAATACTATGCGTGGAGATCTCTTTGGTATTATTCCTATTGCTCCGGAAGGTTCAATGGCAATGAACCCATTTTGGTGTATTGTTGCAGGTCCTGTTCTTACTTTTATTTTTACAAAGTTGGAAAAAAACAATATCTGTTTTAGTACAGCAACTAAAGTAAGTTTTGCTTTTGTTCTTACTGCAATTGCTTTTGGTGTGTTAACCATGGCCATTTTAAATATTGGTGAAGATGTAGTGATTCGTCCTTGGGTATTTTTTGTGATTCACCTCTTCCAAGCTTTTGCTGAAGTTATTGTAGGTAGTTTGGTGATGGCATTTATTTTATCGGTTGCACCTAAAGCAATATCTAACTTTTCCGCTAGTTTGTTCTATGTAGCAACAGCTTTAAGTGGTATTATTGGTGCGGTATTTTCTACCTCAATTGCTTTAGAAAAAGGTCAAAAATTGACTCAAACTCTGGCCCATGATCTGTATGGTCACTACTTCATGTTATTAACAGTGTGGGCAGTGATTATGGTTGTAGTGGCTCTAATTGCTTCATTTATTATTAGTAGAATGCTTAATTCAGCTGAGCAATCGGAATAAAGAGCTTATAAGTGTTAGAGTTACTTATTTAATGGTGTATATAATATATGAGGATCTACTTAAAAGGCAGATCCTCAGACTTTCGATAAACTTCGTATTACTTCGTCATCGGTTTTTTCTGTTCAAGTCACCTAGGTTTACTAGGCTCCTATCACATAAAAAATCAATTCCTTGTACTACTCGCTTCTAGAAAGTCTTACTTTTTAAAGCAATCTCAGGGCTTTATTCCCCAATTATGTTTTTGCTTCTTTTTGGTAAGAAAAAGAATAGCTTTTGTTTCTTTTGGCTACAAAAGAAGTACCATAAAAAGGTTATAGATTTTAATAAAAATCTTAAAACTTCTTCTTTAGAGTTTCGATAAACTTCGTATTACTGTGTCATTGATTTTTTCTGTTCAAGTCACCTAGGTTTACTAGGCTCCTATCACATAAAAAATCAATTCCTTGTACTAATTGTTTCTAGTCAGTCTAACTTTTTAAGTGAGGTGGAAGCTGATCTTGTTTATCCCTAAACCCTTACTCCCTAAATTAGTTTTTAATCATATTTATAAATAAATTTTTTAACTTTGTTAATATTGTTCACTATATTGTGAAAACAAAAATAAGGCTATAGGGTTAAAATGAAATATTTAGGTGCACATATATCAATTAGCGGTGGAGTTGAAAATGCTCCTTTGAATGCTCAAAGGATAGGTTCAACAGCTTTTGCAATGTTTACAAAAAATCAGAGAAGATGGGTTAGTAAACCTTATACAAAAGAGAATATATCAAAATTTAAAGAAAATCTACATAAAACGGGTATTAGACCAGATATGGTTTTAGTTCATGATGGCTATCTTATAAATTTAGGTCATCCCGAAGAGGAGAAGAGGATTAAATCCTTAAACGCTTTTATTGATGAAGCTAGAAGAACTGAGCAGCTGGGTCTTTCTCTTCTTAATTTTCATCCGGGTTCACATCTTAAACAGATAAGTGAAGAGGAGTGTATAAAGAGGGTTGCAAAATCTATGAATGAGGCTCTTAGAGAGACGGAAAATGTTAAACTCGTTATTGAAACTACTGCAGGTCAAGGTAGTAATCTTGGCTACAAGTTTGAACATTTGTCTGAACTGATTTCTCTTTCCAATAATCCTGAAAGAGTTGGTGTATGTATTGATACCTGTCATATATTTGCTGCAGGTTATGATATTAGAACCTACGATACCTTTAATAATACAATGGAGGAGTTTGATACTAAAATAGGGTTTGATAAGCTAATGGGAATGCACATTAATGATGCAAAATCTGAGTTGGGATCAAGAGTTGACAGACACCATAGTTTAGGATTGGGAAATATTGGAGAGGATTGTTTTAGATTCCTAATAAATGATGATAGGTTTGATGATATTCCACTTGTAATGGAAACTATTGATGAATCAATATGGGAAAGAGAGATAAAAATGTTAAGAAGTTTTAATAATAAGATATAGGTTTTTTAATGAGATATATATTGCCGTTACTTATCTTTTCTGCCTTTTTGTTTAGTGAAAAGTTGAGAATAGGGGAGATAAATATTTCCGGAAACGAAAGAACTAAGGATTATTTAATAAGGGATTATTTTGGTCTTAAAGTTGGAGATATTTTTGATACAAAAAAAGTTTTGGAGTATGAGGACAGAGTAAATAAGACAAAGCTTTTTAGAAGTGTTAGTATAGATTACGATAAAATAGAGAGATACGTTATTATAAGTATAAGTGTTATTGAAAATTGGTACCTTTTCCCCTTGCCTTATTTAAACTTTCACAACAATGGTTTCAGTGATATAAGTTTTGGTGTTATAGGTGTATATAGAAATTTTATTGGTATTGATCATGATCTTTTACTTATAAATAGTTGGGGGTATAGGGAATATACATCTTTTGAGTATAATTGTAACTATTTAAGAAACTCCAATTGGAAAGGTTTTTTTACCTTTAATGTTGGGGATCAAATTATGAAAAAAAGTGATCTTGATGATGAGGATAAAAACTTTCCTGATTATTACAATCTTACTATGATTGAGATTAAACCTATATATCAAAGTATTGATTATGGAGATTTTGGAGGTCTGATTTCATGGGAAAAAAGAGGTTTCAATAAGCTTTACGGTGTTAGGAAAAGTAATTTTTTTAAGTTAGGTGTGTTTCACAGATACAATAGTTATGATATTCAAAATTATCCTACCAAAGGTTTTTTTGTGAGTACATCTTTGGATTTTAACGGTTTGGATATTTATAATAAAACAAAGTTTATGGAGTTTGATTTTGAGTTTAGAAAAGTGTTCTCTCTCTTTAAGTTTACTTATAATAAACCAATGGTTGCAGCTATAACTTTAAGGCATAATCATGTAGCTGGTTCAAAGATAAACAGGGAAAATAATATCTTTCTAAACTACGATCAACTAATAAGAGGATTTAATCCTATTTTTGATAATGAAAGTTTTAGTTTGATCTCTACGGCTTTAAGATTTAGAGCTTTAGAAACAGACCCTATAAGAGCCTTTTCTTTTCTACCGGGGGATCATAAACTTAATAATACAAGATTACTCGTTTCCATGGAGATTTTTATTGATAATAGTTTTTTGGATAAAAGTATAAAAGATTATAGTTTTGATAATATTATAACAACAGTGGGTAGTTCTTTGTATATTGAAAACCCTTTTATAGCGGGTAGTCTTAGATTTGATTTTGGATACTATTTGGGAAGTTCTTCAAAGTTTATCAATAAGGAAAAGTTCAGAGTTTCTTTTGAAGTTATAAAACATATGTAGATTTAGTAGCCTAAGGCATAAATTTAAGTTATAAAGAGATTATTTACCACCCCATTTTCCTCTATGTATAGAGTTTTAGTTGTATTATCATCGGTCTTGTATCTTCTGTTTGTTCCGCAATGAGGGATATATACAATATTTTCACCATCAGATAGAACAAAGAGTTTCTTTCTCAATGAAAGAGGGATTTTCTTATCTGAAAGGATTTTTGATACTTTTATCTCTTTAGATTTTCCAAAGGGTTGAAAGGATCTGTTTTTATCTATGGGCTCAACCTTTAATCTGCCTACAACTTTATCTAAATCAAATTTTAATACAGAACTACTTGAACTTAAAAGATTCCAAGAGTTTACACTTCCTTTAAAACTGTATGGATCATTGTTTAGAGTTATGTTTTTATCTACAGGAGTTATTATTATACTATTTTTTGATGCTTCAAAAAATATTTTATTGCTGTTGAAAGGTTTTGAATAAGTTTTCAAACTTTTAACTATTTCATTAATATCTAAAAATGGAGGTGAATAGGTTTTAAAGTAATCTCTGTAGATATATGAGATTATCTCTTTTTGGATATACGGTTTTTCTTTTAGATACAGATCTCTATTTAATATAATAGTAGTATTATACCCTCTTTTAAACCCTTCTTTGTTCATGAGCTTTACTATATACTCTTTCACAAACTCTTCACACTCCTCCGCTATTTTTGAAACTCTGTAAACAGAATCAACTATCCTTCTATTTAAAGATCTTTCTATGGTTGGTATAATAATATTTCTAATCTTATTTCTTGAATAGTCATTCTCATTATTACTGCTATCGACTATAAAAGGGATACCATTGCTATTCAAATAATCAACTATCTCTCTCTTCTCAAATTTAAGAAGAGGTCTAATATATTTACCTCTTTTGCTCCTTATGGAGGAGATCCCTTTTAATGCAGTGCCTCTAAAGATATTAAATAGTGTTGTCTCCACCTTATCATTTTTGTGATGACCTAAGATAATAAAGTTACTTTTAAACTCTTTATCGTAGTTTTCAATCTCCCTATATCTAAAATCTCTTGCAAGATTCTCTAAACCTTTAGAGTCTCTATCCCCATTCAATCTAATAGATTTTACCGTTAAAGGGATATTTAAACTTTTACAATAATCTTCACAAAATTTTTGATCGCTATTACTCTCATCACCTCTGAGATTGTGGTTTATATGTATGGCTTCCAATTTGGATATATATCCATCTTTTTTTAAAATATTACAGAAATAGAGAGAGATTATGGAATCGGGACCTCCACTTAGAGCGACTAAAATATCACTTTTTGGGGGTATTAACTCTTTAAAAGCTTCAATAAATATTATATTTTCCATTTAAAATCCTCTTTTTCCATAGTGTATATATAACCAAAGGTAATATAAGCTATATAAATAAAAAAAGGCAATTGCGAGGCAGTTCTTTTAAAACTGCTTAAAAAATGATTACTATGATTTAGCCAGATTCTACTTGCTATTTCTCTGAAAATTATATTTTTTCTCAAAGAGTTAAAATTGGAGAAAATTTTGAAAAATTTAATCTTATCAATTAAAGATTTCCATATAAAAAAGAACTTTATTTTAGATTCTAAAAGAAATATAATAGCAAACCTTGTTTTTATAATATTTCTTCTTATAAATGGTTCTATATCATCTCCGGATAAAAATATAAATCTCCCATCAATTGGAGAAGGAGATATCCCTGTTTTTCTTCCACTGATATTAATAATTATACTAATATCTCTTTTTAAGATTAAACCTCTTTTCTTAAAAACTTCGCTGATAGATATAATATCCTTTAAAAGTATAGATAAATATATAAAAAACTATATAATAGATATTTTGATAATCAAATCATTATGGAAATCTTTGTGGTTTGTACTAATATCCACTATTTTATTTGGATTCAATCCAAAACATACTCTTATAATACACTTTATATCAACCGTTATAAATTTTTCTACACTAGCAAATTTTTATTATAAAATTAAAAATATTAAAATATTTCGACCTTTTTTACTCTATTTTATTATCACTCCTCTAATAGGATTGATCATATATCTGGTAGATTTTAATATATCTGAACCTCTTAAAAAAGATTATCTCATATTTATCTCTTTCCAAGAAGTTTTTCCCATAATTTCATATATAGGAGTATTGGTTGCAATCTATATCTACGGATTCTACTATTTCATACAATTAAAAAAGATTAAACCGTCTAAAATCTGTGAAATAGTTACAGATAATTCAACCCTTATTTCTAATATATTTAAAAGAGATATAAACTTTAGAATCTTAAAAAAAATATTCAGTAGCGAAGGGAAATATAGAAAAAACTCTAAGGAGATAAAAATAAAAGGGGTAAAAGCCAATGCTCTCCACTATAAAAACCTTTTAGAAAGTTCTAAAGAAAGATTCTCTCCCTATCTCGATGGTTATGGCATCTTTATTTTTATCTTTATGATCACTATAGCTGGAGCTTTCTACTTTATCAAACCATCAAATGGAAATATGCCGCTTATTATAAGTAATTTTTCAATATTCGTAGTTATGCTATTTAAGGGTAGTAGTAAATTATCGGTTGATACCCATTTTATGATGATCCCTTCACCAATAGAAATAAAGTTTTATAAACTGATAAAGCATAAACTACAACTTATCCTTATCCCTTTTATTCTTGCAGATTTTATAATATGGGGTATGTTAAAGACAGATATAAAGCTTGTGCTAATCTTTACTATTTTTGCTTCTATAATAACTCTATTTAACATCTCTCTTAATTTTATAACTGCCAGAGTATTAAAAATTAGCTATAAAATAAGTATTGAGAATAGAGATGGTATTCAATACTCAGTTATTCAAATGGTGTTTGGTCTCTTTATACCTCTTTTTATAGCATTTGGAGTTAGTAAATTACTTAAAATATTAAGTATTTATTTTTATATTACAGGTTATATTAGGGATATAATTACCTCAGTATCTATTGGAATTTATTATTTAGTCCCATTTATACTATTATCTATATTTTTTGATAAGATATTGAACTATATAGACCTTGATTAAATGGGTATTTATACCTAAAAAGAGTAATATTAAAATTTTGGGCAAGTAATGATTAAAATTAAAAACCTGACAAAAAAATATGGTAAAACTATTGCAAACAGAGATATAAACTTAGTAATAGAGCAAGGTAAAGTTACTATTTTACTAGGTCCCAATGGATCTGGTAAAACCACTCTGTTAAAATCTATATGTGGCTTACATACTCTAACGGAAGGTAAGATTACTATTGGAGATTTTGATAGTGAAGATTTAAGAGCTAAAGAGCTTCTAGCTTACTCACCGGAAAGATCGGTTTTATACGATTATCTAACTCTTGAAGAGCATTTAAAGTTTATCTTAAAAGGTTACGATAGAGAGGATAATATTAAAAATATAGATCCTCTTATTGAAAAGTTTGGTATGAGTGAAATGAAAAAAGTTCTTACTAAAAATATGTCTAATGGTCAGAAACAGAAAACATCAATTATGATGGCTCTGATAATAGATACACCTATAATAATCTTTGATGAACCTTTTAATGGTTTAGATCCTGAATCTGTTGAGATTTTTAAAGAGATGCTTACCTCTCTTGCTAAAAAGGGAAAGACTATCATTCTTTCCACTCACCTTTTAGATTTAGCTAAAACTATTGCCGATGAGTATAAGATTATTAGAAATAGCACCATTGTTAAGGAGTGTGGAAATGATCCTGATATTTTAAATATCTATCTTGAGAGTGGGAAAGATTAATTGATAGGAAGAACTATTTTTTGAAGTAAGATCTACTGAAAAAGTCATAAATAGAGAAATTACGGTAAAGTAAAGTTGATAGGCGTAACCCACAATTAGTAGATTATATAAAAATTTATTTCCTGTTGAAAGAAGTTCATTGAATTAATGGATAAGGAAGAAAATCCAACTTCAAGTTTTAAAAATAGTCAAAAAAGATTGAATGGGATGTTGGAGATGCTATAAAAAGACACATTTTTTGGATATTACCTATAATATTCTATTTGTCTAAAGATTTGGTAAAGATTTATTCGGAATTCAGATTTTTATTATTAAGTTTGGAACTATACAGCCCCTTGTGATTTTTATAAATCTAGCATTAAAATAAAGATAATAACTTGGTAAGAATTAATCTCCAGTTAATATATTTTCTTTTAATAAAAAAAAGTAGTACAACTTAAAAAGATGTACTACTTTTGGTATTATTTTTCTCTATGGATTATTCCAGTGAGTTACAATATAACCAACTCCACCACCTATTGCTCCTCCAAAAGCACAGCAACCTACATAAGCAAATGCAACATTTGGTAAGGGATAATTAGTGTAGTTGTAAGCAAGATAGTTAACCGTAACAAGACCTGACATACCCGCAGGTGATGCAAAGCAATCAAGACCATATTTAAAACCCCACCATAATGCATCCCAAAAATCTCCATTAGTAGGAGGAGGATTTTGTGATGCTCTATCTAAAATAGGAGCGAACCAAATTTCTAGGTTTTTTTTATTCATAAGAAAAGTTTTTTGTTCCCATATTAACCAAGTAATTTGGTATAGAGCCTTTTTTTCATAATCTTTAATCGAATTATTATTTTTGATATCACAATTCAGATTATACAGAAATGTTCTTAGCTCTGAATCAGAAAAATATCGATAATCGTAACTATTTATAGTTTCGATTATTTTAGTACCTTCATAAGAAAGGGATACACCCGATGGATATGAAATTTCCCATCCATTCAAAGCAGCTCTGAAGTTATCACAAAAATCTAGAAACAAATCACTATCTTCACCTTCTTCACCAAATAAATAATAGAAAGGAGATAAAGCATCACTTTTTACAATGTCATTAAACGCTAGTCTTAGTTTAGCTCTCATTACTGACTCACTCATATTTTCATAGTAGTAGTCATTAAAAAAAATTTTGTAGAGTTGATTCACAATAAAATGAAACATTTCTGACTGCTCGTTTGCTGGGTTATTAGATGGAGGTGCTAACACAAGATCCTTGGGATCAAAGTTACTTTTTGATATAATACTCCTATTCTGATCCAAATTAGATTTTTGATCACTTGAAAGTACAGGATTTCTACTATTACAAGATACAAGAAGTAGAAAAAAAGTCATTAAAAATAAAACCCTCAATTTTTTCTCCTTTTTGGTTTAGTTAAATTATCTATAATCAATACCAAAGCATTTGATATTGATAACACGGGAAATATAATTACTAATTCTACATTGGCAATATAAAAGTTGTTATTTTTTCATTGAAAAATGCATTCCTTATTTTGAATATAGCATAGTGTACTTTTTATTTCAAAATTAAGTATTTTTATTTAGTTATTTAGTAATCTGATTTTACACTACCATTCCACCATCTACATTTAAAACCTGTCCCGTAATATATGAAGCCTCATCAGAAGCTAAAAACTTAACAGCTTTTGCAATATCTGAAGGGTATCCAAGTTTTTTCAGAGGTATCTGATTTGTCAATGCTTCTTTTGCACTATCAGAAAGTTTATCTGTCATATCCGTAACAATAAATCCCGGAGCAATAGCATTTGCGGTAACTCCTCTGCTTGCAAGCTCTTTAGCCGTTGTTTTTGTCATACCTATAACTCCGGCTTTTGATGCTGAATAGTTTAATTGCCCTGCATTACCAATCAATCCAACTACGGAAGATATATTTATAACTCTTCCATATCTCTGTTTCATCATTACTCTTGTAACAGCTTTTGTTGTATTAAATACCCCTTTTAAGTTAACATTTTGAACAAGATCCCAATCATCTTCACTCATTCTCATTATAAGATTATCTCTTGTAATACCTGCATTGTTAACTAAAATATCAACTCTTCCATACTTTTCAAGAGTCTCTTTAACAAGATTTTCAGCTGAATCTGTTTTTGAAACATCACAAGGTATGCCGGTGGCTTCATAACCCAGTTTATTAAATTCAGAGACAGTTGATTTCATCTGATCTTCAAGAAGATCACTAACAACAACTTTAGCTCCATTTTTAGCCAGCTCTTCAGCAATAGCTTTTCCTATTCCTCTTGCAGAACCTGTTACAATAGCAACTTTATCCTTTAACATAAACCACCTCTAGTTAACCTAATTTTTCAAAATCTTCAACCTTACAAACACCAAAGTTCTCTACACTCTTAGAGATAGATTTAACCAGACCTTGCAACACTTTACCAGGTCCCACTTCAATAAATCTTTCTACACCGTTATCAAGCATATTTTGAACAGTATCCACCCATTTTACGGGAGCTGTAACTTGATCTACCAAAAGAGATTTAATTCTCTCATTATCACTCTCTATTTCGGCAGTAACATTTGGTATAAATGAGCAGTTAGGATTCTTTAATTCTACAGCTGAAAGTTTCTCTTTTAGAGGCTCAACAGCAGAGTTCATTAACGGTGAGTGGAAAGCTCCACTTACAACAAGTTCCTTAACAATTTTAGCACCACTCTCTTTACAAAGAGCCATTGCTTCCTTAACACCCTCTACAGATCCTGAGATTACAGTCTGAACAGGTGAGTTAAAGTTTGCGGCTTGAACAATCTTATCCACCTTTTCACAACAATTTTTAACATCTTCAGATTTTAAACCTACAACAGCTGCCATAGTTCCCGGATTATCCTCTCCTGCCTTTTGCATCATTGCACCTCTTAGCTTTACAACCTCAAGTGCATCTTCAAAAGAGATAGAACCCGCAGCAACAAGAGCCGCATACTCTCCAAGACTGTGTCCTGCAGTAAAATCAGGAGTAAAACCCTTCTCCTTCATAATCTCAAGAACGATTACCGATAAAACAAAGATTGCAGGTTGGGTATATTTAGTTTGCTTTAACTCTTCAAGAGGACCTTCAAAACTTAGTTTTTTTATATCGAAGCCTAAAACTTCATTGGCTTTATCATAATATTTTTTTGCTGTATCAAATTTTTCATAAAGATCAGCTCCCATTCCAACATATTGAGAAGCTTGTCCCGGAAAAATAAATGCTGTTTTTGACATAAGTATAGTTTCCTAATTTATATTGTTTACATTTTTATAACTGCACCACCCCAAGTAAATCCTGCTCCAAAAGCAGCAATAAGTACATTATCACCCTTTTTGATTAAGCCCTCTTTTCTAGCTTGATCTAAGGCAATAGGTATTGATGCTGCAGAAGTATTTCCAACATAAGGTAAGTTTTTAAATACTTTCTCTTCAGGTAGTTTAACCCTTTTGGCAATTGCATCAATAATTCTCATATTTGCTTGATGTGGAATAAGTACATCAATATCCTCTTCACTTAAACCAGCTTTTTCAAGTGCCTTTTCTGCCGATTCAATCATTGCTCTTACAGCATATTTATAAACCTTGTTACCTTCCATTCTGATCATGGCAGACCTGTTTTCCTCTTCACATTTGTGAGATTTTACATAGGTACCGCCTCCAACACTCCAAAGTAGATTTGCTAAACTTCCATCACTTTTAATATGGGTACCTAAAATACCTCTCTCTTCATCATTGTCATTGCTCTTTAGAACAACTGCTCCTGCTCCATCGCCAAATAGAATGGCAGTTCCTCTATCTTCCCAATTAATCATTGATGTTAAATATTCAACTCCAATAACCAAAACATTTTTAAACTGTTTTGTTGCAATTAAACTGTTAGCCAAAGTAATACCGTAAACAAATCCGGTGCAAGCAGCACTTATATCAAAGGCAGCAGCATTCTTAGCACCTAATTTATCTTGAAGAAAAATTGCTGTTGACGGAAAGCTCATATCTTTACAAGCAGTTGCCAAAATTATTGCTTCAACATCTTCTGCTGTCATATTGGCATCTTCCAGAGCTTTTTTTGCAGCATTTACAGCTAAATCGGAGGTAACTAATCCTGATTCTCCAACTATTCTTCTCTCCTTGATTCCTACCATTTTAGTTATCCATTCATCACTTGTATCCATCATCTTTTCAAGATCTTGGTTTGTGAGTTTTGTTTCCGGTAGGTAATGTCCGGTACCTGCTATATATGAGTGACTTTTTTTAACCATAGATTTATCCATTTTTTTTATTAAATAACTGGTTATATTCCAACCACTAATTTTAATAATAGATATAAGTTTTTACAATAAAAAAATATGATTTTTACGATTTTTTTGATATGTAATGATAAAAAGTATGAGTTTATTTTTTCGTAACTTTTTACTATGTTATAACTCACCTTATTCAAAGAGATAGAAATATAGTTTGTTTTTTAAAGAGATCTTACTTACTCTTTATTTGAAAAACATTTGTTTTAGGAATAGAATGGTATCTTTTCCTATCTATTTAGTAACAGAGTATAAGTTGAGAGATTGAATGAAGGCTGCTGATATACTTGGTTTGGAAAGAGTTTTAGAGGAGGTCTCTAAATATGCACTTTCCGAGAGAACAAAAACATTGATAATGGATATAGATTTAACATTGAATTTAGATGTTATAAAGTCAGATCTTGATCTTACTGATGAGATGAAAAAGGTTATAACAAAGGAGAGTGATCTACCTTTTGACAGAGTTCCTGAAATATACAATGATCTCAAAGCTTTAAGATCTGAAGGACAGCTTGTTTCTACAAAATTTATATATGGAGTAGGTGTAGTTTTAAAACTTGCTTCATCTATCTATACATTTTTTTATGAAAGATCTGATATATACAGAGATTTGGGTGAAATTAGTAGTGAGCTGGAGATTTTTGAAGATATAGAAGCTCTCATTGTAAAGAGTGTGGATGAGGAAGGTTATGTTTTAGATTCTGCTTCATCTGAATTGAAGAGTATTAGATCTAAAATTAAGGTAACGGAAAATAGAATTAGATCTAAGGTTAAAACTGTTTTTGATTCCTATAAGTATGCCGGTTATTGCCAAAATGAGGAGTTAACCATTAGAGATGGTAGATTTGTTATTCCTGTTAAGAGTCAAAACAGATCTAAGGTTAAAGGTGTGGTTAGAGATGAGAGTTCTACCGGTAATACTCTTTTTATTGAGCCTCTTGAGAGTATAGAGATGAATGGAGAACTTACAAGGTTATACAAAGATGAGCATAGGGAGATTGAGAGAATTGTAAGAGATATATCAACTCAAATCTTTCCTTTTAAAAATGAGATTTATACAAATGTTGATCTTTTAACCGAGTTTGATACTCTATACGCAAAAGCTAGATATGCTCTTAAATACAGATGTAGCAAGGTAAATGTAAACAGTGATAATATATTAAATATTTATGATGGGTATCACCCTATTCTTCTAATGCGTCACGGCTATGAATCCACCATACCTCTAAATCTTGAGATAGGGGAGAGTTATAATACTCTAATCATTTCAGGTCCAAATGCCGGTGGTAAAACCGTAACTATGAAAACCATAGGTTTAATGGCTCTAATGATAAGAGCAGGTATACAAGTTCCTGCAAGAGAGGATTCCAATATTGCCCTTTTTAGAAGAATTTTTGTTGATATTGGAGATGAGCAGAGTATTGAAAACGACCTTTCCACATTCAGTTCTCAAATAAAGAAACTTTCAAAAACATTGAGAGTGAGGGAGAAAGAGACCCTTATCCTTTTAGATGAGATTGGAGCTTCTACAGATCCGGCAGAGGGTTCAGCTCTATCAATGGCAATGTTAAAAGAGTACACAAAGAGGGGATTTATATCTGTAGCTACAACACATCAAGGTGTTTTAAAATCTTTTGCTCACAGAAACAAGGGTGTAAAAAATGGATCTATGGAGTTTGACAGGAAAACCTTATCCCCTACCTATAGATTCAGAGGTGGAGTTCCCGGATCCAGTTACGCTTTTGAGATATCCAAAAGACATGGTCTTCCGAGGTACATAATTGAAAGAGCAAAGAAGCATTTAGGTGAAGAGAAGAAAAATATGGAAAATCTTATCAGTGATCTTGATAGTAAGATAACTGAGTATAATAGAAACCTAAGAGAGGTTACAGCTACTAAAAATGAGTTGAAAGCTTTAAAAGAGAGTTACGATAAAAAGTACACAGATATTAAAACTAAGGAAAAAAAGATTTTAAGAGATGCTACAAAGCAGGGTAAAGAGATTATATCTCAAGCCAATAGATCTATAGAGAATGCTATTTATGAAATAAAGAAGAGTAATGCTGAAAAGAGTGTTGTTAAGGGGATAAGAAAAGAGATTGTAACTGTTAGCGATAAACTTGACAAAAGCATTGATAAGTTTTCATCATCTTCAAATAAGAAAAATCTTCCAACTCCTAAAGCAGGTATGGAGGTTAGGGTTAAAAATATTGGAGGCTGGTGTCTTGTTAATTCTGTTGACAGGAGTGGTAAAAAGGTTAGTGTTAGTGCCGGATCCCTTGTAATGAGTATAAAGGTTAAAGATATTATTGATCTTAGAGAAGCTGAAGATAGGAGTAGTATCTCAATAGATATTAATATGAGTGAAAAATCTCCCTTTATGGGTTTAAAGCTTGATGTAAGGGGTAAGAGAGGAGATGATGCTCTTATGGAGGTTGAAAGATATATAGATAATCTAAAACAGCATAATATATCCAAAGCAGAGATAGTGCATGGTAAGGGTGAGGGTATATTAGGCAAGATTATTCAAGAGCAACTTAGTAGAACTCATGGTGTTAAAAAGTTCTATTTTGGCAGAGCAGGAGAGGGTGATTACGGAGTAACAATAGTAGAGTTGAAAGATGATTAAACCAATTGTAGTTTTAGGTCCTACAGCTGTAGGTAAGACGGGATTTGCAGTTAATATGGCTTTTAAGCTAAAAAAAGATTACGGCATAACGGCAGAGATAATAAGTGCAGATTCCAGACAAGTGTACAAATATATGGATATTGGTACCGGAAAAGATATTGAAGAGTATAATTTTAACGGATTTGAGGTTCCGTATCATCTCATAGATATAAAAGATCCGGGTTATAGATACAATCTGTTTGAGTTTAGAAGAGATTTTTTTGAGGTCTATAAGGATTGTATAGAAAGAGATGTGCTTCCAATTTTATGTGGAGGTACAGGGCTTTATATTGAAGCTGTTATTGAAGATTATGACCTTACTGAAGTTCCTGTAAATAAGACTCTTAGAGAAAATCTCGAATTGAAGAGAGATGATGAGTTAAAGGAGATTTTGTCTTCAATGAAAAAACTTCACAACAGCAGTGATACCGTTCATAGAAAGAGGTGTATAAGAGCCATTGAGATAGAGGAGTATAAAAGGTATAATAAGCTTCCTAAGAGAGATTATCCTAAGTTTGATCCTACCATTGTAGGTATTTCGGGGGAGAGGATAAATATAAGAAAGAGGATAACTGCAAGACTTGTCGAAAGATTAAATAACGGTATGGTTGAAGAGGCTCAAAAACTTCTTGATATGGGTTTAACTCATGAAGATCTTACATATTACGGATTGGAGTATAAACATCTTTCAGAGTACATTAAGGGCAATGCTTCATTTAACGATATGAAGCAGAGATTAAATTCCGATATACACAGATTCTCAAAAAGGCAGATGACATGGTTTAGAAGAATGGAGAGAAATGGATTTGATATCTTTTGGATAAACTTTGAGAAATCCATGAAAAATAAGCTTAAATTGGTATTTGATCATCTGGAGAAAAACTCATTGAATAACAATTGATATTTTTTATTAAAATATAAATAGATAATTGATTTGTGGTATTAATTGCTTTTTATTGTTAAATTAAAATTGTGTTTTATGTTGAGGGAATTGTTTAGATACTCTAAGGTCATCAATGTTAGAAAATGGTAGTGTAATAAATAATAGATATAAAATTCTTTCCTTTCTGGGTGAAGGTGGAATGGGCTCTGTTTATAAGGTTAAAGATTTTGTTGAGAACAGGGTAATTGCTTTAAAGCTCATTAAGGAGAAGATTCTTTCAGAAAAATCAAATCAAAGATTCAAAAATGAGTTTAAACTGGCTCTTGAGCTTGATCATCCAAATATTGTTAAGGTGTATAATCTTGATATGTACGCTAAAACAAATACATACTTCTTTACAATGGAGTATATTAATGGGGATTCTCTGGGCGATTCCTTTATGGAGATCAATGATAATAAAAAGTATGAGATACTCTTACAAATTGCCAGAGGTTTAAACTATATACACTCCAGAAGAATTGTCCATTTTGATATTAAACCTGATAATATCTTTCTTGTAAATAATGATGGTGATATAAGCGTAAAAATAGTTGATTTTGGACTTGCTAGTATACTTGATGAATTTGGAGGAAAGGTTAGAGGTACAATAAGCTATATAGCTCCTGAGGTTCTTCTCAAGAAAGAGGTTGATTACAGATGTGATCTTTACAGTTTTGGTATGGTTATATATCATATATTTTCAGGAAAGTTACCTTTTGAGGATTATACATCAATAAAATCAATAGCCCAAGCTAAAACCGATGAAACTTTTTTTCAAGAGAGCAGCTTTAAAAATCTTGAGAATGATTTTTTGAGAAACCTTATAGCGGATCTCTGTAAAGCAAGAAAAGAGAATAGAATTCAATCTGCAAGACAGCTTATAAGTTTATTGGAAACAGGATTGGAACTTTCTGTTGAGAAGGAAAGAGTAAGACCTGATGATAATTTAAGTAATGCTATATACGATAAAAATTGTAATTTGGAGTACTTAAAAAAATCATATTTAAACTTTCTTCTAAGAGGAGAAAAAAGATCAGGAAAACTTACAACAATTATATCGGAAAAAGGTAATGGTAAATCTCAACTCTTAAAAAAATTTAATCTTCAAGCTCAAATGAACAGAATTCCTACTCTTTTCTTTAGAGTTAATGTTGAGAGTGGGGATATTAATCTCTTTTTCAGGAAGGTTCTCTTTGGGTTATACGGGTACATTAGTGAAAGTGATAAAAGTGATTCCTTTTTTGATAGAATAAACGCTCTCATTGACAACAATGGATTTTTTAGAGAGTATCCTGATCTCATATTTAGATACAAAAATCTTTTAAGAGAGGTTTTTGAGCTTCTTGATACAAAGTACTCTCCCGTAGTCATTATAGATGATATAAATAATTTTAGTAAAGATGATTTAGATCTGTTTAAATATTTTTTAAGAATGGTTGTAACATCTCCAATATTTCTAATTATTTCAGTAAATGAATCTCTTGCTTTTAATAGGGCGGTAGATGATTTTGAGGATATATTTTATCTGTATCCTCCGGATAGGTTAAAGATTAGTAATCTTAACAATAATGATGTTAAAAAGTATGTATCAATGCTTCTTTCCACCGATCTTGAAAATATTGATCCTTCTCTTTTTGAGCCTCTTATTAGAGAAAGTAGCGGTAATAAGTTTCTTTTAAAGAGTTATTTGAGTTTTCTGATAGAAAAAAATATTTTAATTAAAAACTACAACTACTATAAGTTTAATTATAATTTTGAGTACGATTATCAAAGTAAGATTGATGATATCTACTCCGAAAGAATAAAATCTTTAAATACTGATGAAAAATTTGTTCTTCTCTTTATTCTTGAAAGATATAAGATTGGTGAAAGTTTTAGAAATATGAATCAGATCCTAAACATTGATAATGTTGAGGAGGTTGTTGAGAGATTACAAAAATACAATCTTATAGATTTTGATTTAGAAAGAGGAGGTAGAATCTACTACATAAAGAATGATAGCCTTGTAAATCTTATAAGAATAATTCTTCTTGATGAAAATTTAAAAATCTTTTATGACAGGCTCTCCAAGTATTATAGAGAGAGTAAATACTCAATATCAAAATTTGCTTACTTTTTTATAAGATCTTCTGCTGACGGAGAGAGTAAAAAGGGTGTTCTAGAAGCAGCTATAAGCCATTGTAGAGAGCATAATAGACACTATCTTCTAAAGGATTTTTTAATATTCAAATTTTATAATTTTGATCTTGATTTTGATGATAAAAAGAATCTTTTAAGAGAACTTTATAAACTTCTCATATGTTTAAACGAGATTGAAGATGCTTATCTTTACTACTCTGAGTACCTTATTATTTTAAGCTATTATGAAGATGATTTAGATTATGCAGATACCCTCTACGATACCTTTAAGTTTAAGAATACAAAAATACCTTTTGATAAAAAAGTAAATAGTTTGTTAAAAGCTTCTAAAATATATTTAAAGAGTGGAAGAGAGAAAAACTACTTTAGATGTATACAGAAGATTATTTCCTTATACTTTAGGGAGGGAGCTGTTGAAAAAGGTGCAAAGTTTGCCACTGAAGAGTTTGAATCCAGAGAAAAACAGCTTACAAGTAAGGCAAGAGAAAGTATAAAGGGATTAATATGGTTTCTAAAGCCTGCTAAACTGTTTCCAAGATTAAAAATATACAATAATATTGTTGATATTTATAAAAATCTGGAACTTGAATATTTAAATCAGGAAGAGAATGCGGAGATTGTTCATATAACCTTGGTAAATATGATCTCTTTAAAAAATTATAATCATGCTGAGAATTTAGCAGACCTCTATTTGGGTAAAGTTGATAATGAGAAGATAGAAGGTATAATTATAAACTATATAAAAGCTTTCTTACTTTCCAGAAAAGGGGAGCTTGCTGAGGCTCTTGAGATCTATAGAAAAATAGAGCGTTCTTTTGAGTTAAGAAGGGGAAATAGATCCCTTCTTGTTATACTAACGGATATTCATGAAAATTTGATAAAGAGCAGAAGCGATACAAAAGTTATTGATAAAATATTTGATAAGGCTAACGGTATTAGTAAATATACAATAAACCATTCGGCTATTTTTAATCTTTATATAAACTCTATAGAGTACAATATTTCAAAGGGAGATTGGATAGAGGTTGAAATACTTATTAGGTATTCTCTTGCTATAATGGATAAGATTGAGAATCTTTATCAGCTTAACAGGTTTATGGGCTTATCCGCAAGCTATTACTATCTCATAAGAGATAAGGAAAATCTTGTATATTTATTAAATAAGCTTAAAAAACATCCGTTCTTTGATAAAAGTTTTATGAGTAATGATATTCATATAATAGAGCTTCTTTTTGATATCAAGAAGGTTAATGAAAACAGTATAGATATTCTTGAACAATGTCATTCTATTGATTTGATTAAAATTTTTATTGTCAGATATGTAAACAATAGTTGGAAAAATTTCAAAGATTTATCTTCAAATGATTTATCCAAGATTTTAAGAATGGCTGAAAGATTTAAATGCGATCCTATTGCATATGAGTATTTTGTTACATTGAAATGCTTGGTTGAAGAGAACTATAAAACTGCTCTTAAAATTACCGTAAAACTAGGAAAGGATAACTATCAAAATGGTTATATTTTTGATTGTTATTTACATATTCTTACATCAATATTCTACTTTAGGCATATGAAATTGTATAAAAATGCAATTTTCTTTGAGGATAAGTTTGAAAAACTGGCAAAAAGATTATCAAATAAACTTGGTTATGATAAAAGGGATAGATTTAGCTTCAATCAGTGGATATATTAGTTTTATTACTCACTAGATTTATTTTGTGGGTACAATTTATACTTAGGATCTACTCCTAAAATCTATTTTACGCTTATGTGTTTATATCTTTTTTAGTAGACCCTATTTAATGGTTCTTTTCCTTGTAAAGATTGAAAGTCTCATTAAAAATCCATTCTGGAGGTAAGTTTTTATGGAAAACATTGACGGTAAGCTTTTTGAAAAGTTTCTTAAAAACTCAGAATTGCCGGTATTTATATCCGATAATGAGAAGTTTATATATTTTAATGATAACTTTGTTGAGCTTACCGGATACAATAAATCCGATCTTGAGGAGATGAGGTTATCTCAACTTTTTCCTGATCTCAATATTTTAGGTAAAATAGATGATGGTAAGGCTAGGGTTCTCACCAACAATCTTGAGCTTAAGATTGTGAATATATCCAGATTCTTATCCAGTGATAATAGTTCAGCCCTATTTATTTGTAGAGATGAGACGGAACTTAATCTAAAAAATATTGAATCTAAAAAGAATAGAGAGTTTTTAGATCAAATATTTTCATCACTTGATGATGGTGTTGTTGTATTTGATAAAGACAGTAAGATCATAAATTTAAATAATGCTGCCTTGAAGTATGGTAAAAATATTTTAAAGAAGATAATAGAGAGATCTCTGAGTAAATTGGTTGAGGACAGTAGTGTTGTTAATGATTGTTTCGTATTAAGTGAGGAGTATAAGGGGAGAAATCTATATTTTTCAGTAAATATAAGATCTATTCTGATACAAAACCTTTTTGAGATCTATATCTTGGTAATAAACGATCTTACTCGTGAAAGAGAACTTTCAATTGAGCTTGATAAAAAGAGAATAATTTTGGAAGAGAAGCTAAATATAATGGATAGAGAGTTACTTCTCGCAAAAAATATTCAAAGTGAAATAACACCTAATGAGTGTATGGTAACCAATAGAGCTTTTATACTAACCAAATTAGTTACCGCAAATAGTTTAGGTGGTGATTTCTTTACAACTGAATCAATGGATAAGTTTGATAACATAGGTATATTTGATGTTAGCGGACATGGGGTAGCTTCAAGTTTAATTGTTATGATGCTTAACTCTATTCTAAGTAGTAATGAGGTAAAAAACTTAGAGTCTGTTTCCAAACTGTTTTTAGAAATTCAAAATAGATTTAAAAACAGGATTCCCGGAAAACATTTTATAGCTTCAACATTTTGTAAACTTTTTGATAATAATATGTTTTTTGCAAGTGGGGGAAGTTATAAGCCTATAATTATTAGAAGAAACGGAGTAGTTGAGGATCTTGGTGAAAATACATTTCCCATTGGTTTAATTCCAAATCCTAAATTTCATCAATTTTCAACAACTTTTGAGGAGGAGGATATAGTTGTTTTACTGTCTGATGGGGTTGTTGAATCTTCAAATAGTAAGGGGGAGTTGTACAAAATAGAGAGAGTTTTTGATATATTAAATCTTCACAAAGAAAAGAAACCTTTTGAGATTTATAAAAATGTACTATCAGATCTTAATAGTTTTACCGGAGGGATAGAAAATTGTAATGATGATATAACATTTATGGTTGTTTACCTTTCCAAAAAGAGGAAGTATATTAAAATAGAGAGTTTTGATAATCTAATTAAAGAGTTACCGAAAAAGAGTAGTGAAGATTTTGCTAAGATTAAAAGTTTAATTCAGTTTCCGGTAAATCTTTTAAAAGTTCCGTTTAAGGGAGAGTATATCTATAAATTGGAGCTTGGAAGAAGAGTTGATATGGAGTCTGATGATTATCTTGTTTTAGATGATAGTATAGTTTTTTAGAAAACCCTTTTTAGGAGTATTTTATGGATAAAAAATTGAAAAAGAAGCTAAAAAAGTTCAATGCTGCCGATCTTTTGGGTGGTGATGAGTTTAGTTATCAAAGTTTTGTTAATTGTTATAAGTTGATGGAGGATAGTGATAAATTGGTATGGAAACCTGATAGTGATGTATACACTTCGGAGGGTAAGCTCATCTACTGTTTATCAATACCTTTTGTCGATCCAAACGAGATAAGTATAATAATGAACCAAAACAATATTACAATCAAAGGTGAAAGAAGAAAGATTTGTAACAATGTTTCACACTATTATAAAATGAATCTTAATTTTGGGCATTTTGAGATTAAGTTTAATATACCTGTTAATATTGATAGAAAAAGCTTAACGAGAACCTACAAAGATGGTTTCTATTTTATTGAGTTTGATATTGTTTAGGTTTTTATAATTCTGATCACCTATAAATTTTTGAAACGATTTTGTAATGTTTTTGTATAATATAAACTATAACTAGGATGGATACATGAGTAATAAAAATATTAAAATACCTAATGAGATACCTATTGTTCCCTTAGCCAATATGGTAGTATTTCCAAATATTATTATCCCTTTGGTTATTACTAATGAAAATTTAATTAAGCTTATAGATGATTCCTTAACCAAAGATAGAATAGTCGGTATATTTTCAAACAGACAAGATGGAGATGACGGATACAACTATAGTGAAATATATTCTGTGGGAACAGCGGCTGTTATTCTCAAAATGTTTAAAAGTGATGATAATGAGAGTGCAAAACTTCTAATTCAGGGGTTAACGAGAATTCAACTTGAAGAGATTATTACTGAAGAACCTTATCTTTTGGGAAAGGTTTCCCAAATAAATGAAGTACCTTCTAAAGGTTTAGAGTTTGATGCAATCAGAAGAAAGGTAAGCGATCTCTTTGCAGAGGTTATAGATCTTTCAACTTCACTTCCCGAAGATCTTAAAGTTGTAAGTTCAGGTATAAAAAATCCATCTAAGCTATTTGATTTGGTTGCGTCCAATTTAAATATAGATCTTGCTGTAAGACAGGAGATTTTAGAGGAGTTTGATGTTGAAGAGAGGTCAAAAATTCTTATAAAAGCCCTAAATAAGGAGATCAAGCTTCTTAAACTTTCCTCCAAAATTCAGGAGGAGGTTAACGATGAGTTGGAGAAAGATCAGAGAGAGTACTACTTAAGAGAGCAGATGAGAGCTATCAAGAGAGAGTTGGGAGATCAAGATGATGAGAGTCACGAGCTTGAGGAGCTTGAAGAGAAGATATTTTCTCTAAAACTTCCTAAAGAGGTTCTTGAAGCTGCTACTAGAGAGTTAAAGAGGTTAAATAGAATGCCTTCTGCTTCCAGTGAGTATACTGTTGCCAGAACTTACCTTGATTGGATTGTAGATATACCTTGGAACAATTTTGATAAAACAGATATTGATATAAATTATGCCAGAAGAGTTTTGGATAAGGATCATTTTGGTCTTAAAGATGTTAAAGAAAGAATTTTGGAATATTTAGCTGTTAGAAAGTTAAAGTCTGATACAAAGGGTAGTATTTTGTGCTTATCAGGGCCTCCGGGGGTTGGTAAAACTTCTATGGGTAAATCAATAGCAAGAGCAATGAAGAGAAAATTTGTAAAAGCTTCTCTTGGCGGTGTTCGTGATGAAGCTGAGATAAGAGGACATAGGAGAACATACATAGGTTCAATGCCGGGTATCATTATCAAACAGATAAAAAAGTCAGGAGTAGCCAATCCCGTTATTTTATTGGATGAGATTGATAAATTGGGGCAAAGCCATCAAGGCGATCCTGCTTCTGCACTATTGGAGGTTCTAGATCCCCAACAGAATAATATATTTGTAGACCATTATCTTGATCTGCCTTTTGATCTTTCCAAGGTTGTATTTATTATGACTGCAAACTATCTTCAAAATATACCTGCTCCACTTTTGGATAGAATGGAGATTTTAGATCTTCCTAGTTATCTTTTAACCGAAAAGGTTGAAATTGCAAAAAATTATCTTATTCCAAGACAGATAGAGGAGAATGGTTTAGAAAAAAAATCTATAAAGTTTACAAAGAAAGCTATTGAGTTTATTGCTCAAAATTATACGAGAGAGGCCGGAGTAAGAAAGCTTGAGCAGAAGATTGAGAAGGTTTGTCGTAAGATTGCAATAAAAAAGGCTTTGGGTGAAGATTTTGATCCAAAGATAGATGTGGACAGAGTAAAAGAGTTGCTTGGAAATAGATATATTACACCTGAAATGGCCAATAGAAAAAATGAGATAGGTATCTCTACAGGACTTGCTTGGTCCCCTTCAGGTGGATCCGTTCTTTTTATTGAAAGTACACTTATGGGAGGAAAGGGTCAAATAAAGGTTACAGGTTCTCTTGGAAAGGTTATGAAAGAATCTGTTGAAATAGCAATAAGTTATCTAAGGTCTAAAATGAAGGATTACGGTATTAGTGAAGAAACTTTCAGTAAAAACGATATCCATATCCATTTTCCCGATGGAGCAACTCCAAAAGACGGTCCTTCTGCGGGTATTGCTATTGCTACTTCTCTAATATCTCTCTTTAGGAATATACCCATAAGAAAGGATGTTGCAATGACGGGGGAGCTCTCTTTGAGAGGTAAAGTAATGGAAATAGGCGGATTGAGGGAAAAGATGATTGCAGCTCAAAAAGCCGGTATTAAGACTGTTATTATTCCGGAAAATAATGTTAAAGATTTGGAGGATATACCTGAAATTGTTAAAATAAGTTTAAACATTAAACCCCTTTCACATGTAGAGGAGGTTTTTGATATAGCTCTCAGTAAAAAGTTATAAAATTATATTGAAAATTATTTTTTGCCTTGCTATAACGATTAAAAATTATAAATTACTAACATTGGTTTAACGAATAAGGAGAAACAAATGGGGAAACAGGGCGTTTTAGCACTGATACTATTATTAACTGCATCAATGACAACTTTATTTGGTGGGGATTGTGATCAGATAAAAAAAGAGTTAAAAGCTTTGGAAAAAACTTTCGGTGAAATAAGAAAGAAAATGGGTGACAAAGGTCAAGTTGATACCAAAGAGAAGTATAATAAGCTTAAGGCAAGCTATAACGAAACTTGGAAAAAGATAAGTGCCAAGAAGGTTGAGCTTAAAAAGTGTGAGCAAAAAGAGAATCAAAAATATAAGTTCTACTTACAGGAGGCTGTTAACCTTAAAAAATCAAAAGATTATAAAGGTGCAATCAAGAAACTTGAACTTTCTCTTTCTGAAAAGCCTGATTATGATAAAGCCCTTAATCTTATGACTGAATACTCAGCTAAAATTAAGGATATGAAAACTTTCAATAAATTTATTGGTAAAGTTGATAAAAAACAGAAATCAAAGGCTTACTATATGTTAGCAAGGTCTTATAAAGATTCAAATCCTAAAACTGCTATTAAATACTATCTTGAAGCAGCTAAGTATGGAAGACAGGGAAAATCCTACTATTGGGCAGGAGTACTTTATTACACAAAGTTAACTGATTATTCATCAGCTATATCTAACTTTAAGAAGAGTTTGAAATATAGTAAATCAGGTAAAACCTATGAGCTTTTGGGTGCCTGTTATATGGAAGCTAAGCCTACTAAAAAAATGAATAAAAAAGCTCTTGTAGCGGAGGCTATTAAATATTTATCTAAAGGTGTTAAGTTAGGAAGTAAAAACAACCAAACTTATCATATCATCTGTGCAAGGTTAGCCCAAGCTTATAATGAGGAAGGAAAGGCAAAAAGTGCATTGAATTATGCTATTAAGTCTCTAGATTTTAGTCCTAACAAAAAGTATGGATTGGCTCACTTTGAGAAAGGAAGAGCCTTATTTAAGATGAAAAAATATAAAGAAGCGAAAGAAGCTTTCTTAGTTGCAAAAGATGATCTTATCCTTTCACAAAATGCACAGTATTGGTTAAAAGAGATTGAAAAAGTAAAATAAGTTGGAGTAGGGGAGTAATATGTTTAGATTTTTTATACTGTTTCTATTTTTAGTAATCTCATGCGGAGATCAACTGGTTAAAGATAACCATAAGCATAAATCTGTTTTTAAAGGTAACAACGGAGACAGTTTCTATGCTGAAAAGAAAGATGGATTAGTAAAGTTTAGACTTGTAAAAAAAGGTGAAGCACTTCTATTTTCAGAAAATAGTATCACTTCTCAACATATTACTTCAGTACCAGCAAAAGCCTTTATACAGGTTATCAAAGATCAATTGGGTAATCTCATTCATGTAAGAGTACCTAATAATAAGAGAGGTTATGTTGAAGGGTATATAAAAAAGAGTTATCTTTTTGATAAGGAGTTTTATGGGGAACCTCTTATGCTTTCCGAATATGAGATTTCACGTCTCAAAGAGATTGAAAGAAAGAGGGAACTTAGAAGGCTTGAAAAGGAAAGAAAAGATAATGCAAAAATTAGGGAAGAGAGAAAGAGCAGAGCTTATGCTAAAATAGGTAGCGATACTAAGAATGTTATTGGTATGAACTACTCTTCTACTTCTAAGTATCTTAGAAAAAATGGTTTTAAAGAAGATCTCTCTTATGCTGAAAATGCTACAAAAACTATTAAGTTTAAAAAAGGAAATAATCTTTTTTATGCAACTCTTCACAATGGATCTATAGTAGGATTTTCGATTATAAATAATGTTGATGGTTTTGATGAAGGAGAACTTGATGTTATGCTCCTTAACTATGTTGGAGAGATTTTCTATGATGTAGAGGAGGAGTATAAAATTAACGATAATATTGTTAAATACTTCTCTAAAACAGAGAAAAAGAGAGTTCCTATTGTGATAAAGGATGATAATTCAAAGCCGAAATCTACTATTGAAATTATTGTTGGTCAATTTTCAGGGATCGAATAGAACTGTTTTTCAAGAGATTAAAAAAGCTCCAAAAATTTTGGAGCTTTTTTACTTTCAGTAGATCTTAATTATTTCTTTTTCTTTCTTCTCTTTTTTCTAAAACTTTTGTTTTTATCAACCTTTTCAGAGTTTAAGATATTTCTATTTTCAGGTTTAAAATATTGCATCATTGACCTGTGAAGCTTTCTTATTTTATCCCCTTTAGGTATGTACAACTCCTCTCCCGATATAGGATCTTTACCCGTATAGTACATTGATGCTGCTATAACGGAAGGAGAAGGTATAAAATCTTGCACTTGATCTATTCTAATCTTATTCTCTTTCAGATAGTTCATCATTTTTACCATATCATTTTCACTGCAACCCGGAAATGATGATATTAGGTATGGTAATACATATTGTTCTTTTGTAGATGCTTTTTCAAAAATTTCCTTAAACTTTTCATAGTACTTAATAGGAGGTTTATACATATATTTTAAGACTTTATCAACTGTATGTTCAGGAGCTATCTTTAACAAGCCGGATGTATATTTTTTGGCAATCTCCTCAATATATTTGGGATCTTCCAATGCAAGTTCATGTCTTATTCCACTGTTTATAAATATTTTCTTATACTTTGAACTTTTTCTGTACAGCTCTAAAATATGTTTGTGAGAACTATTAAGATTTGGGCATATATTGGGAAATACACATGAAGGTCTCCTACATTTTTTACAGATAGATTTGTCAATACCCCCCATATCGTACATATTTGCACTGGGACCACCAAGATCTGTAATAGTTTTTCCTTTATGTCTTTTAACCTCTCTTAAAATAGATTTTTCAGATCTACTCTGTATAAATTTCCCCTGATGCTGTCCTATTGCACAGAAGCTACATCCACCAAAACAACCTCTGTGTATGGTAATGGAGTTTCTTATCATCTCATAAGCGGGAATATGGTTTTTATATATAGGATGAGGCTTATTTTCATAATCCAGATCGTAGTAACTATCCATCTCATCCTTATTAAGAGGTAAAATAGGAGGATTGACAACCAATGATCTTGAATCAAACTTTTGAACAAAACCACACTCTAAATATGGGTTAGAGTTTTGATGAGTAGTTTTTATAAAATCACTGTATTTATTTTTATCTTTTAGTATATCTTTTACATCAGGAAGAGTGATATATTTGTAAGATTGTGGTAGTTCTTCACTCTCTTTTTTTATCCAAGCTAAATTTTTTATTGTTTTTATTGATTCAAAATCATTGTTTTTTACGGCTTCTGCAAACTCTATAACAGGTTTTTCTCCTTGTCCATAGATCAGATAGTCAGCTTTTGAATCAAAAAGGATAGAGTTTCTAACCTTCTCCTGCCAATAATCAAAATGGGGAAATCTCCTAAGACTTGCTTCTACACCTCCAAGTAATGTTATGGATCCCTTAAAAAGTTTTTTTATTATATTGGTATATATTATAACTGCTCTATCGGGTCTTCTTATTGTAGATCCTTTCTCTCTGTAAACATCATCACTTCTATACTTTTTCATTGCTGTATAGTTGTTTATCATACTGTCAACATTGCCCGAAGTTATTCCAAAAAATAGCTTTGGTTTTGGCAGTTTTAAAAAATCATCATCAGATTCTATATCGGGAGCTGCAATCACTCCCACTTTAAAACCCTTTGATAGGAGAACATTACCAATTATTGCAGTACCAAATGAAGGATGATCTATATAGGCATCTCCGGTAAGCAGAACAATGTCTAAGTAATCCCAGTTTAGAGCTTTCATCTCATCTATGTTCATTGGTAGAAAAATAGGTGTCTCCTTAAAACTTTATCTTCTTAATTATAAAAATCCGAAGCATTATTTTACTTCGGATTTCTATTTTAAAACTATTCTGCTATCTAATACTAAATTCCGTAAGTAGCAATATCTTTTATCTCATCCTCTATCCTAAGAAGTTGATTGTACTTTGCTATTCTGTCTGTTCTTGAAGCAGATCCTGTTTTTATTTGACCTGAATTAACAGCAACGGCTAAATCGGCAATAAATGTATCCTCTGTTTCTCCCGATCTGTGGGAAATTACGGCTGTATAACCTGCTCTATATGCCATATTTATAGCGTCTAATGTTTCTGTTAGTGTACCAATTTGGTTTAGCTTTATAAGTATTGAGTTTCCAATCTTTTTATCAATACCGTTTTTCAATCTTTCCATATTTGTTACAAACAGATCATCTCCTACTATCTGAACTCTATCACCTATTTTGTCAGTTAGAAGTTTCCATCCTTGCCAATCATCTTCAGCCATTCCATCTTCAATAGAAAATATAGGATATTTCTTAACAAGTTTATCATAGTATTCTACCATCTGTTTAGGTGTAAGTTTTTTGTTTTCAGATGCCAATATGTATCTATCACTATTTTTATCGTAGAACTCGCTTGAAGCCGGATCTAGGGTTATAAAAATATCTTCACCCGGTTTATATCCTGCTTCCTCAATAGCTTTTACTATGAGAGATAAAGCCTCATCATTTGATTTAAGATTTGGTGCAAATCCACCCTCATCTCCCACTGCGGTATTGTACTTTTTCTCTTTTAGAACCTCTTTAAGTTTATGGAAAACTTCAGCTCCCATTCTTAAAGCTTCTGAAAAGCAAGAAGCTCCAAGTGGCATAACCATAAACTCTTGGAAATCAACATTATTATCAGCGTGAGATCCACCATTTAAAATATTCATCATTGGTGCAGGTAGTTTCTTTGCGTTAACTCCGCCAATATATTGAAATAAAGGCATTCCTTTTGATTTTGCTGCAGCTCTGGCAACTGCAAGAGAAACTCCTAAAATAGCATTAGCTCCAAGTTTTGATTTATTTGGTGTGCCATCAAGCTTTATCATTGCGTTATCAATTAAAACTTGATCTGTAGCATAGTATCCAATAATTTCAGGTGCAATAATCTCATTAACATTCTGAACAGCTTTTAGAACACCTTTTCCAGAAAATCTTGATTGATCTCCATCTCTTAGCTCATGTGCTTCATGTTCTCCGGTAGATGCTCCTGAAGGTACAATAGCTCTTTCAACGGTTCCATCTTCTAAAGTTACTTCAACTTCAACAGTAGGATTTCCACGGCTGTCTAAAACTTCTCTAGCGTAAATATCTAAAATTTCCGGCATTGTTTCTCCTTACCACTTATATTTTTTATTATACTCTTTTTTTACCATCTCGTAAAACTTTTGTGAAGAATATTTAGCATTTTTATCTATTTTAATCTTGTTACTACTGAAAATAAGAAACCTGTAAAAGTTTATTGGTTTTGAGAATGCTATTCCCGTATGAGAGTTCTTTATTTTATCATCAAGATTGAGATTTATAAATTTATCGGCAAATAGAATACCTGATGAAAATGTTATTAAGCCTGCCATAAGAAACCCCTTTACAAGACCTAATACAAGTCCTATACTTTTATCAAAGAAACTGTTGGGTATTTTTGCAAGCTTTGTTAATCTCGAATATATTAAGACAGTTATTATCATTATAATTATGTAACTTAAAGCCCATGAAATTATAGAGGCAAAAATAAAACCGGTGTATTTAATAGCTATTGGTCTAATTATAGGAACAAATATGGGTGCAAGAACAATTGAAAGAAAGTTTTTCTCAAAATAGAATTTCCTTCCTACAGAACCTGTAGAGTAGCCCAAAAGTCCAAAGTAGAACATTAAAACATAAATTAGAATATCAATAACCTGCACACTACCTCCCAAGTAATGATTTTAACATGGATACTCTTAGTTTATCACAATCTAAGGTTGAAAGTTTTACACCCTCCTTATAGGAAATTCCTCCTCTTGTAAATTGATAGTAGTAGCTTTTAAGTTTAGGAACTTCCAAATATTTATAGCCATAATCCTTTAGAATCATAAGCTTAAATAAAATTTCCATAAAAGATTTATAGCTTAAACTATCTCTTTCCATCATCTTTAGAGTTTGATCTGCTATAATATCTATACGGCTTTTCTCATTTAAAATTTTTTCTTTACAATCTTTCTCAATTTTAAGGAGCTCTTTATCAAGCATTATATGATTATTTAAAATTTGTTGAGGTGTAAAACTGAAACTGTCTCTATTTGTTGTGATAATTATATCCTCATTATCACTTCCAAATTGATTTGCTCTTACGCTTACAAAACCATTGGATTCAAAACCACTTATACTACTTCTCAATCTATTTATCTCTCTTTGATATGGTAAAATATAAGCTGAATATGTTTTTAAACCTGTTCCCAAAAAGAGAATAGAGTTGGAAAGATAGCCAAAATTTTCATCAAATTGAAAAATCTTATTATCGAAACAATCAACTATTTTATCAATCTCTTTTTTACTCTCTTTTGAGATTTTTGTACTGCTGTAACTTACAATGGATAGGTGATTATTGTAGTTTGTAAGAATAAATGTTTTTAGATCGTCAAAAATATAGAGCTTTACTCTTGATCTTTCAGAATGTTTAAGTTCAGGAATAATTTTTTTCTCTTTCAGGATTATGAGAGCTATTTCATCAATGTATTGTAGATCAATTTTTACATACTCTCTATCTTTTAGATTTAAAAGGGAGTTATCTACTATATCTTCAACCTGCTGAAATTCACTTTTTTTCATTTTATCGGGATAGTTAAAGCCTATAAAATTTCTTGAAATTCTTACAGCTGAGTATAGTATTGAACTCTCTTTATAGTTTGAACACCAAACTGTTTTTCTTAAAAGAGTGTCTAGTATGTCTTGATCACCACCTTTATATTCCAAACAAACTCCATTATTCTAATTGAGAATTGATCAATTTAAAAAATAAACCAATATTACATAATTATCAAGCGGGATTATGTAAAAATATGGGATTAATAATCTCTTTTAGATTCAAAATTTTCAACAATATCTCTAAGCCAATCGGTTATTTTTCTCGGCTTTGTATATGTTGAATCTGTTTTAACAAGAACAGTATAGCCTTTGGCATACATATCTTTAGCTTCATTGTCTGTAATAATATAATCAACTCTCCAGCTACTTCTCTTTATCTCTGTACTCTTTACATAAACTCTTAATACTTGATTAAATTTAGCAGCTTTTAGGTATTCGCAGTAGTTGGATCTTATAACAAAATAGTAATCCTCTCCCATATCTTCCAAACAATACTCAAATCCTAAGTTAGAGATATACTCCGTTCTTCCTCTCTCAAAATATTTTAAATAGTTGCTATTGTGGACAATTCCCCACATATCACATTCATCAAAATGTATCTTAAATTTGTGATAGAAATTATACTCTTCTAACATATTCTCTCTTCCTTAATTCTATTTACTCGGGAACATCTAGAGAAACAACTCCTTTAAGTTTCTCTTTAATTGCCGCATGTGTACTGTTTTTATCTAAAATTGTTATCTCTTTTTTCTTGAAAGATCCACCTTTTTTTAGATATACATAGCTTGTAGTATCTGAATTAAATATAGCTTCCAGAGGTATTGAAGTTACATTGTCATACTCATTTATCATAATATCACACCTACTGCTCATGCCGGGTTTTAACTTCTCGTCAATCTCCAAGATTTTAACAACAATATCAAAAACCTTTGCTCCCGATCCATCTTGATCTCTTCTGGCTAATCTTGATATGGAAACAATTTCTCCTATATATTCAGAATCTTTAAACGCATCAAGATAAACCTTTACTTTAAGACCAACCTTTATTCTTGATATATCTACCTCATTAACATAGGTATCCACCTCTATTTCAGAAAGATCAGGAAGTTCAACAAGAGACATTCCACTCCATGGGGTATCTCCAATCTGAATTTTTGACATTCTGCCATTTTTCCAAGTTTTTGCATAAACAACAAGACCACCCTCCGGTGCTGTCAACCTTAAATTTTCCAGTTGTTTTTTCTGATTGTAAAGTTCCATTTCAGCTTTTCTGTATTTAGATTGAAGCCTTTTTCTTTCAGTGGCGTTTATAATTTTCTGTAATTTTAACTTCTCTTTATTCTCAATATAATTGTTACTTGTTATCTTAAATTGAATTTTTTTCTCTTCCTGTTTTGATTTTGATTCAAATTCAATATTATTCATGCCCATCTTTTCCAATTGGTATCTGTATTCAGCATTCTCTAAACTAAGTTCCATCTGCTTTATTTGAAATTGATGGTTTGCATCGGACTTTTCCAACTCTGCCTTTAGTGTGTTTAGTTCATTTTCTTTAGCTTCAACTTTTAGCTGTGCTTCTTCGGGATCTAATTGCAAAAGATAATCACCCTTTTTAACCTTTGTACCCTCAGGAACTATATCTATAATTTTACCTAAACCTCTAACCATAGGAGCATTTACCACTGTAGATTTTTTAGCTCTAACTTCTCCCGTTTCAGATATTAGGACATCAAATTTACCGTTTTTTATATCAATAGATGGGGTAGTAGCAGTTTTATCACTACATGAAAAAAGGTAAATTAGAGTTGATAATATGTATAAGTATTTAATATATTTCATAGTCTTTAAAGCCCACTTTATTACTTCTTTGGTTTCTACACAAAGATTGATACAGTAATGATCAATCTTTGTAGGCATTCTAATTTAGTATCAAAGAGAGTTAAAAGAAATAAAAACCTTAAATTTGTAGTAAATTTGTCTTTATTCCGAAACAACTAAATTTTAAAATCTAAATAAAGATAATTTTATATTGCTAAACACAGATCAAGTTGTTATTTTTACATTTCCAGCGGCATTCACTCCGGTTGTACCGGTAGACCGCACAAACTAAGGAGGTATTCTAATATGACAGAAAAAAAAGTTGATGACCAGGAGATCTGGATCGATGACATCTCAGAATTGGAGTCCGATGAGTATACAGCGGAACAAATTGAGGAGATGAACGCATTCTATGATAGTTCAATGAACGATATCAAGAGAGGCGAAGTGGTTGACGGTAAAATTATCAATATCAGCCCAATAGGGGTTGCAGTTGATATTGGATTCAAAAGTGAGGGTCTAATCTCAAGCGAGGAGTTTGATGATATTGATAGTTTTAATCCTGGTGACTCAATTAGAGTTTATTTAGAATCTGTAGAAGGTAAAGATGGTAAGTTGGTTCTTTCTAAGAAAAAAGCTGATTTCTTGGCTGTTTGGGAAGATATCAGAAAGTTCCATGAAGAGCAAACTATCATTAAAGGTAAGTGTCTTAGAAGAGTTAAGGGTGGTATTGTAGTTGATGTACTTGGTATTGATGCTTTCTTACCTGGATCTCAAATTGATGTTTACCCTGTAAGAGATTTTGATGCTTTAATCAGCCAAACAATGGAGTTCAAAATTGTTAAGCTTAACGAGCAGAGAAAAAATATTGTACTTTCAAGAAAGATTATTCTTGAAGGTGAGCTTTTTGCCAGAAGAGATAAAACTCTTGAAGAGATTAAAGTTGGCGATGTAAAAGAAGCTATTGTTAAAAACATTACTGATTTTGGTGTTTTTGTTGACATAAACGGTTTAGACGGTCTTATCTACATTACTGATCTTTCTTGGGGTAGAGTAAACCACCCTAGTGAAATCTGTAAGTTAGATCAAACTATCAATGTTCAAATTCTTGATATTGACTATGACAAGAAGAGAGTTTCTGCCGGTCTTAAGCAACTAGCTCCACACCCTTGGGAAGGTATTGAAGAGAAATATCCTGTTGGTTCTAAGGTTACAGGTAAGGTTGTAAGCATTACTGATTACGGTGCTTTCATTGAGATTGAAAAAGGTATTGAGGGACTTATCCACATTACTGAGATGAGCTGGGTTCAGCATGCTAAACACCCTTCACACTACTTACACCTAGGTGATGTTGTTGAAGCTGTTGTTCTTTCTATCAAGAAGGAAGAAAAGAAGATTAGTCTTGGTATCAAGCAATTAGAACCTGATCCTTGGGCTATTATTGAAGAAAAATATCCTGTTGGTTCTAAGCACTCAGGTATTATCAGAAATCTAACTGCTTTTGGTGCTTTTGTTGAGCTTGAAGAGGGTATTGATGGTCTTATTCATATAAGTGATCTTTCTTGGACTAAGAAAATTAGACACCCTAAAGATCTCGTTAAAAAAGGTCAAGAGATTGAGGTGATGGTTCTTGATATAAATAGAGAAGAGAGAAGAATTTCATTAGGTCACAAGCAACTTACTGAAGATCCTTGGGAAGCTCACTCTAGAAACTTATCTGTAGGATCTATTGTTTCAGGTGTTGTTATTAAGACAATTGAGAAAGGTTTTATTGTTTCTATAGAAAGTGAAGATGAAAAAGTTGAAGCATTTCTTAAAAAATCAGCTTTAGATCTATATCCAAACCTTAAAGAGGGTGATAGTGTAGATATGAAAGTTGATACATTTGATAGAGACTCTAAGAGAGTCATGTTAAGTGGATACAACGAAGATGCTGCATCTGATTCAGATATCAAAAACTATTCAAGACCTGATGAAGATTAGTATTTAGTATTGATCATTTTATAAGAGGTTGAACTTTGTTTGACCTCTAGTATTGAAAAAGGTCTCAACTTTGAGACCTTTTTCTTATTATTATATTTTTAATAAAATTTCGTAAAGGGTTAAAAAGGAATCATTATTATAAATTAGTTTATTAAGAAGATCCAATAATACCCCCTTTACAAACTAATCTTTTACACCTTTCCACATCATAACTAGAAAGTAGATAAAGAGAAAAAATATTATTCCAATTGAGAAGCTTGGTCTATTATAGGTCAAAAAAAGCTCTCCATCTATAAAAATAGATATAATAGAATCGACTATTACTACCAAAAAAAGAACACTCAAAGATCTCATTCTAACTATCATGGTAGAATCATTCTCTCTCTTACTTTTTGATCCCCCTATCAAAAGAAATGAGATTAAAAGAGAAATTGTAGTAATATTTTTTACCCCCTCTTTATTAATTCCTAATGTTGTAATAGAGCCAACTATAAAAAATAAAATCGATAAAATAAGCACACCAAATCCAAGCTTATAAAAAAGGTTTGGTAAAAGTTTCAATCCATCTGTTTTTAACTTCATAATAGACTCCTTATAATTACTTTATTCTTAATTATTTGTAACAAAGAATAAACCTAGTCTAGAAAAGTAAATTGAAACCAATGATTATACAAGTTCCGCATGACAAGATGCTTCCTAAAACTACTCCTCAACCTAATGATCCTGCCCCAGGAAGAAGACAGCTACCACCCCAAGCTCCACCAATTGCTCCTTCTATATCGTTTCCGATAACATCACCGGAAGAAAGTTCTCTAGAACTAGAATAAGATGGATCTATCATTTTAAACCATTTAATTTTATTATTCTTCCAGTAAATAGTACTTGAGTTCCCGGTACTAATTCCCATCAATAGAGCATTTTTTTCCTCTATAGATAAATTAGAGGCTTCTATTATATTTTCAAAATTTTCAAGATGACTAATAATTCTATCAGAAGATAAATTATTAAAATTACTCATTGAAAATGCATAATTATAAAATTCATCTGACCCATTTAAATTCTTTAATGCATTTTCAATATTTCCGGTTAAAACCGGGTTTGCAAAACTATTAAACCAAGCTAAAGGAAAAGACAAAGTGTCTAGTTCATAAGTTAATATACCTCCTAAAGAAGGATCATTTTTTATTACAGTATTTGTGGCATCAGTTACTAACTTTATAATTTTAAAGTTAGTCCACTCTCCTTTAGGAAATCCCTCAGGATATTTATTTAGAAGAACTTCATAAGTTTTTTCAACTAAATAATTATGACCTTTCCCTACTATGGATCTATCTTCTATAGTTTTACCTACTCTATAATCTTCATAAACATCTATTTTTGTAGGATTTTCTTCACAAGAAAAGAAAAGTACAGCTGACATCAAAAAAAGACCAACAAGAAAAAATTTAATTTTCATAAATCTTACTGCTTAAATATTGATATAATTAATCGAAACCATAAGTGCACTATGTAAACATAATAATGCAGAATATATCAAAAGTCAATAAAAATTATCTCATATCTTATAATCTAATCTCTATTAAAGGAAACTATCCCTCCTACTGGTAATGTCCAGAAAATTGTGTCCTTTTATCTCATCTCTAACATCTCATTTAATCTTTTTTGACTGTTTTTAAAATTTGAAACAGGATATTTATCCCAATTTCTTTTCTCTTTATCCATTAAAATATATCATATAAGGTTTAATTCACTTCTTTCATCAGTAAATAAATTTTTAGCATAGGTTATCTTCTTTATTTACCCTTTCTATCCAATTAGTAGTATGGATCATATTTTGTATATCATAGGGGAATTCTAAATAAGAAACCACATATTTATTATCTTTTTCATTAAAGTGACTCTTTATTGAGCTATACACTAATTTTCATTTATTTAAAAACTTCTCTAGTTCCAATAAGACATCTTCTTTTGAATAATTATTGTCTCCTCTTTTTTGAAAACAGAATGAAAATCAGATAGAAATTCTTGCCATTTATTAGATCTTATTCTAGATTTTAAGTTCTTTAACTTATAAAATAAACATGTCTGTAAAGGTATTCCCGGAAATTCCTCTTGAAGAGCTTTTTTAATACGCTTAAAACCATCTGCAATACATAATAAGCTTTTTCTAAAACCTCTTCTTCGTAAGTCTATAAATATCTCTTTATAGCCTAAAGAGGATTCAGATGGATAATTATAAATTCCTAAAATTTCTCTTTTTAGATCCTTAGTAACTCCCATAATTACATGAAAAGCCTCTTTGTCAACCTCTCTATTTCTCCTTATAGGCAAATAAGTAGCATCAATGTATATGAAATAATACTCTTTAGACAGCTTCTTGTTTTGCCAAGCTTCTCTCATTTCTGTAAACTGTGAT